>Ga0136633_1000029_pt1 | contig 91750 bp, 90 predicted proteins | sample AntDrymeUQ832206_2_FD_105494 | JGI IMG/M metagenome (GOLD analysis project Ga0136633, IMG submission 105494) | Polar desert sand microbial communities from Dry Valleys, Antarctica - metaG UQ83 (22.06) | ecosystem: Environmental > Terrestrial > Soil > Desert | place: Antarctica: Dry Valley...
CGCCGACAAGGCTTGAACAGAACCAGCCTGAACAGAACCAGCCTGAACAAGGAGGATCCAATGACGGATCTGGCACCGCTGACCGAGGATGAAGTCAAGCGGTTCATGGAACGGTGGTACCTCGAACTGCTCGACACCCATGCGCCGGCGGACGACGTCGCCGCGTGCGTCGCCGAGGACGCCGAGATGCGCTTCCCCGAGGCCACGGTCAAGGGGATCGACGCTTTCCGCGACTGGTACGACCGGATCGTGACCACCTTCTTCGACGAGGTGCACGAGATCACCCGCAACGACGTCACCGTCGCCCCCGACGGCCAGTCGGCCGAGGTCAAGGTCGACGTGAACTGGCAGGCGAAGGTGTGGATCCCGCCGGCGGCCAAGAGCCAGTGGATCGGCTTCGACGCCGGCCAGACCCATGAGGTCCGCCGTTCGGCCACCACCGGCGAACCCGTGATCCAGGTCTACGGTGTCGACACGTTCGTGGCCATGCCGGGGTCGTCGAACCTGCCGGTGCTCACCCGGGAGATCATCGGCCAATACTACGGGTTCGTGAACTCCGGGGACTGGGACGGCTGGCTCACGATCATGGACGACGGTCTGGTCGTCGACGAGCAGATCGACGGCCACGTGGAAGGCAAGTCCAACCTCCTCGGCATCGGCGACCACTTCCGGAAGGTGTATTCGAAGTTCCTGATGCACCCCCAGCAGATCATCGTGCAGGGCGAGCACGCGGCGGTGATCTGGCAGAACGAGTCGGCCAACGCTGCAGGCGTGCCGATCAGCGCCATCGGCGCCAACTACTTCCAGGTGAAGAACGGGAAGATCACCTACATGCGCACCATCCACGACACCGTGCCGTTCAAGCCGATGACCGACCAGAAGTTCGAGGACTGACTGATGGCCGCCGTTCAACCGACAGAGTACGACTTCATCGTGGTTGGTTCGGGCGCCGGCGGCTCCGTCATGGCCAACCGGCTGACGGAGAACCCGGACGTGACCGTGCTGGTCCTCGAGGCCGGCGGGGCCGAGGTCCCGGAGATGGTCCACGCCGCCCCGGACTGGGCCAAGCTCTGGGGCACCGAGTTCGACTGGAACTACAAGAGCACGCCGCAGGACGCCCTCGACGGCCGCCAGACCGACGAGCACCGCGGCAAGCTCGCCGGCGGCAGCAGCGACCTCTACATCATGATGCACATCCGCGGCCACAAGTCCGACTTCGACGGCTGGGCCGCCAACGGCTGCCCCGGGTGGACCTACGACGAGTGCCTTCCCTGGTTCCAGAAGCAGGAGGACCAGGAGGACGACACCAACCCCACCGGCGGCAAGGGTGGTCCGCTCGCCGTCACCAACGCCGGCCTGCACGACCCCAACCCGGCATCGGCGGCCTTCATCGAGGCCTGCGTGGCGCTCGGCCACCCGCGCACCGAGGACTTCAACGGCCCCCAGATGGAAGGGGCCGGCTGGCACCACATCAACGTGAAGGACGGCCGGCGGGTCGGTACCTACGCCGGCTACCTGCAGCCGGCGCTGAGCCGGCCGAACCTCACCCTCAGCCCGAACTCGATGGCCGCCCGCCTGGTGCTGACCGACGGTCGGTGCACGGGCGTCGAGTACGTCAAGGACGGCCAGACGATCACCGACACCGCCCGCAAGGAGGTCATCGTGTGCGGTGGCGCGCTCGAGTCGCCCAAGCTCCTTCTGCTGTCGGGTATCGGGCCGGCCCGGCACCTGGAGGAGGTCGGCGTGCCGGTCCAGGTCAACCTGCCCGGAGTCGGTGAGAACTTCCACAACCACGTGCTCGTGCCGGTGATCCAGCTCACCGCGGAGACGCTGCCGCCGCCGACGCAGAACGCCTCCGAGGTCGCCCTGTTCACCAAGTCCGACCCCGACAACGTGGGCCCCGACCTCCAATTCGCGTTCGTGCACGTTGTTCCCGGGCTTCCTGGCGCAGTGGTCATCCTCCCCGGCGTCGTCCAGCCGAAGTCACGGGGTTGGATCCGGCTGGCCAGCACCAACCCGATGGACCTGCCGCTGGTCAACCCCAACTACCTTGGCGATCCTGCCGACCGGGACCGGCTGGCCGACGCCATCGAGGTGGCCCGCGCCATCTATGCCACCGAGCCGATGTCGAACTACGTGAAGCAGGAGATCGTCCCCGGCCCCGACGCCACCGGACCTGACGCCTTGCGGGGCTTCGTGACTGCGGCGGCCGACTCGTACCACCACCAGGCCGGCTCCTGCAAAATGGGCTCCGACGACATGGCGGTGGTCGATCCCGACCTCAAGGTCCGCGGCGTCGAAGGCCTGCGGATCGCCGACGCCAGCGTCATGCCCGTCGTCCCCTCGGGCAACTGCCACGCCGCCATCGTCATGATCGCGGAGCGCCTCTCCGACATGCTCAAAGCCGACCACGACCTGTGATCGCCCTCACTCGCTTCGCTCCGTTCGTGCGAGTTGATCGCGCTCCAGCCGCCCGGCGAAGCCGGTCGGCCTCCGCCCTCATTCTCTTAGCTGCTGGCCGACGGGGGGCGCCTTCGGCGCCGTCTGCGGCCGGCGGAGATCTCGGAGGTCCGTCGTGACCGGTCCCCGTCTCCCCGGCAGGAAGATCGCCGTGCTCATCGAGAGTGACTTCTACGAGCCGGAGATCCACTATTACCAGCGGCGGTTCCCGGAGGAGGGTGCGGAGATCCACTTCCTCACCAACCTCTGGGGCCAGCCATCGCTGACCTTCACCGGGCATGAGTTCAAGGAGCCGTTCGAGGCCAACGAGAGCTTCATGGATGTCGACGTGAAGGACTACGACGCCGTCATCGTGCCGTCGGGGATGGTCTCCGACCGGCTGCGTTACACCGACGACTTTTCCACGCTGCCGCCGGCCACCGAATTCATGAAGCGTGCCTTCGCCGAGCCGTCCGTCCTGAAGGGCATCATCTGCCACGGCATGTGGCTGATGGCTCCGGTCCCTGAGCTCATCAGGGGTCGGCGGGTGGTCGTCCACAACAACCTGCACGGCGACGCGGTGAACATGGGGGCGGTCTACGTGGACGAGGACGTCGTGGTCGACGGCGACCTCGTCACCGGCCGCTCCGGCGGGCACTGCCACCTGTTCGCCCGCCGCATCATCGACATCCTCGCCGAAGGAGGCTGACTATGGCATACGCCCTGCACCACGTGGGCATGTCCTGCACCGACCCCATCGCCGTCGAGCGGTGGTACACGAAGCACTTCGGTTTCATCCGCGGCCGCGTCTACGCGCCAGGCGAGGGTCAGGTCGTGATGATCCAGGCCAACGGCGTGTACCTCGAGCTGTTCTCCTCCACCGAGGAACGCCCCGCGCCCAAGGTGGAGGGCGCCGGTCCCGACTACTCGGGGTTCCGGCACCTGGCCTTTCTCGTCGCCGACCTCGACGAGAAGCTGGCCGAGATGGGCGACGAGGCGCGCATCACCCTCGGCCCGCTCGACATGGGCGAGTTCATCCCCGGGATGCGGGTGGCCTGGATCGCCGACCCCGAGGGCAACATCGTCGAGCTGAACCAGGGCTACATCGACGAGGACAGCCCTCCGCCGCTGCCGGCATAGGGCCGCCTCCCCCGCTGCCGCAGTAACCATTGTCCGCAAAGAACGGCATCAGGCCGGCGGGCCGCCGCCGTGGGCCATGGCCTCGAAGATCTTCGACACCTCGACGTCGTCCTCGTAGATCCACGCCTCCTTGACGAGGCCGTCGGGGCCGACGTCGCACACGCTGGCGCCGAACCACTCCACGAGCTTGCCGCCCGGCTCGAAGTGGATGCGCGCCGTCCGCACCACGTGGTCGTCGTCGGCCAGGATCCACAGCGTGTCGGCCTTCACCGCCCCGTTGCTCATGTCGTAGAGCCGGGTGAAGAAGTCGATCAGGCCGGCCCGCCCGTGGTACACGCCCATCAGCGGGTTGCGGACCGGGTAGTGCCAGACCAGGTCCTCGGAGAAATACTGCGCCGCTGCGTCGTACTCCCGGTTGTTGAACAGGTCGAGAGCGGCCCGGAAGTTCTCTTCGTTCTTGTGCATGCGTGCTGACCTCCCACTGAGAAACGTGTGGCGGGGAGCCTATCCAGCCAGCCGCCGCTAATCCGTCCGTCCGCTGCGTGTGTCGGCCCTCGCTGGTACGATCCGCACTCCCCGGACGAGGAGGCCTGCATGGCGGACGAGAGTCCCAAGCGCCAGTTCTACGAGGCGCAGATCGGTTATCTGGTGGCGGGCGACGTCGAAGGCCTCATCGACAACCAGTACACCGACGACGCCACGCTCGTGTCCTTCGATAACCAGATCAGGGGAAACGCCGCGCTGAAGGAGTACTTCAAGGGCTACCTGCAGATGCTCGGGAGCATCGAGGTCGTCTCCACCGACAAGTTCGTGGAGACCGACGACAGCCTGTTCTTCGAAGCCACCGTGAACACCAACTTCGGGCAGGCCAAGGTGTTCGACGCGTGGGTCCTGCGCGATGGCAGGATCTCCCACCACTTCACCGGCGTGTACCCCCCGCCCGCATGAGCGACCCGGGAGGTCACTCCACCGACCATGGATCGGGCGGAAGCTCGATGAGCGAGGACGAGATCGTCGACATCGTCAACCGGTTCACCGACAAGGCGTGGAACGGTGGCGACCTTGACCTCATCGACGAGCTGTTCGCCGCCGACTACGTGGGCCACGACGCGCCCAGGCCCGAGCCGGTGCAGGGCCCCGAGGGAATGAAGGACTTCCTCCGGATGTACCACCGCGCGTTCTCCGACGCCCACATCACCCTGGACGACATCATCGTCTCGGGCGACAAGGTGGTCACCCGCTGGACCGGCCGGGGCACCCACGACGGTGATCTCATGGGCATCCCGCCCACCGGCACGTCGATCATGTTCACCGGCATCCGCGTCTTCCGGGTGGCCGACGGCAAGATCGCCGAGGGCTGGGTCAACTGGGACACCTTCGGCCTGATGCGTCAGCTGGGCAAGATATGAGCGCGCTCGTCGTCGGGGCCACCGGCTCCCTGGGGAGCAAGGTCTGCAAGGAGCTGGCGGCCCAGGGCAAGCCCGTCGCCGGCATGGTCCGCAGTGGCGACGACGCCAAGGTCGCCCCGCTCCGGGAGGCGGGCGTCGAGCTCGTCGAAGGCGACCTCAAGGATCACACCTCGCTCCAGCGCGCCCTCCAGGGTAGGACGGCGGTGATCTCCACCGCTTCCGCCTCGCTCTCCCGCCAGGCCGGCGACAACATCCAGTCCGTCGACCTCGACGGGCAGAAGAGCCTCATCGACGCGGCCAAGGCGGCCAGGGTGGCGAAGTTCGTCTACATCTCGTTCTCGTCGAACATGACCACCGACGGCCCCGTCACCGCAGCCAAGCGAACGGTGGAGCGCCACCTCATGGCCAGCGGGCTCGACTACACGATCCTGCGCTGCGGGTTCCTCCTGGAGATCATGGTCGCCCCGATCGTGGGCTTCGACTACGCCAACGCCAAGGCCGTCGTCTACGGCACGGGCCAGGAGCCTCTCAGCCTGGTGTCCATGGACGACGTGGCCAGGATGGTGGCGCTCTGCCTTGACCACCCCCAGGCATCGAACGCCACCATCGAGTTCGGTGGCCCCACGCCGGTCACGCTGCACGAGGTCGTCGCCACCTTCGAGGAGGTGAGCGGCCGTCCCTTCGAAATGCAGCACGTGCCCGACGAGGCGCTCGTCGCCGCCTGGGAGGGGTCGGCGGATCCCGTCGCCAAGTCCATCAACGCACTGATGGTGGACTTCGCACGCGGCGACGTGATCGAGATGGACCAGACCCTCGCCACCTTCCCGGTGCAAATCTCAACAGTTGCCCAATACGCAGCGAAAGTGCTCGGCCCCCCCTAGGCGACAATAGGGTCGAGGTCTACACTCGGCGGTAGGCGGCAGGGCGCGTGCACGCCGCTCAGACAAAGAAGATCCGCTCGAAGCCTGGAGGGGCCACATGGCAGATTCGATGGCAGTCGTCGACAAGATGTACGAGTGCTTCGGACGGGGTGACATGGACACGCTGAAGTCCGACGTCTTTGCATCGGACATCGTCTGGCGGCTTCCGGGCCACCACCCGCTGTCGGGCGCGAAGGAGGGCGCGGACGAGGTGATCGCCTTCTTCGGTGCGCTCATCGCCACCGGCGTCAACGTCGACAACGTGTCCTTCGGCACCATCGGCGACACCATGGTGGTCGAGAAGCACACCGGCCACGGCACGGTGAACGGCAGGGACTACATCTTCCCGACCTGCAGCGTCTACACGATCGCCGACGGCAAGATCGCCGAGGTGCAGGTGTACACCGCCGACCAGCACGGGGTCGACGACTACTTCTGGCAGGCCAACCCGCTGAAGGCGCTGCCCGACCGGCTGGCCTAGTTCCGATTCCCCGGGCGGGCGCGCCCCGGAGCGCCCCGTTCCCGCGCGCCCTCGACGAGGAGAACCATGTCCGTAGACGAAGACATCATGTGGAAGGCGAACCTGCTCGACCGCATCTACGCGTCGAAGAAGGCCACCGAGATCGCCAACAAGGCGGTCATCGCCCGCTACGTGGAGGCCACCAACCAGAACGAGCTCGACGTACTCGACGAGCTCGTGTACCCGGACTACGTGGAGCACGACCCGGTGCCCGGCCAGGAGCCCGGGCTCGAAGGCCTGAAGAAGGCCTACACGATGTTCAACACGCCGTTCCCCGACCTGAAGTTCATCTTCGACGACGTGATCGCCGAGGGCGACATGGTCTTCGGTCGGGGGGTGATCTCCGGCACCCACGAGGGGGAGTTCTTCGGCATCCCGGGCACGGGCAAGAAGGTGCACTGGACCGGCACCCGCCTCTTCCGTCTCCGTGACCTCCGGGTCGTGGAGGGCTGGGTCAACATCGACATGATGAGCCTCATGCAGCAGATGGGCGTCGTGCCCACTCCCCCGGGGCCCGATCCCTCCACGCTCCCGCCGGCTCCCCACCTCACCGGCGCGCCGTCAACGGCGGAGGAGACCCGGGCCCTCATGACCCGCTTCATCGAGGAGGTGTGGAACAAGGGCAACCTCGACGTGGCCGACGAGGTGTTCCACCCCCAGGCGACGAGCCCCAGCGCGCCCGGCCTGCCGCCGGGGCCCGAAGGCGTGAAGATGATCGCCACCATGTTCCGCAACGCCTTCTCGGACTACTGGATGACGATCGACCACCTGGTGGCCGAGCCCGACCGGGTGGCGGCCCGGTTCAGCCAGGGCGGGACGCACGACGGTGAGCTCTTCGGCATCCCGGCCACCGGCAAGACGGTGAAGTTCACCGAGATGGGGATCCTGCGGGTCGCCGACGGCAAGGTCGTCGAGAGCTGGTACGACGTCGACATGCTCGGGATGATGCAGCAGTTGGGAGTGGGTGGCTAGACCCGCCTGAACTGGTGACACCCGGTGCGACAATCGACCGCGGGTGTCACCAGTTGGAGGGCTGCTACTCGGCCGGCGGCGGACCCCCGGGGCCGGGCGGCGGGGGGATGGCGCCGATCTGGGTCATGAGGCCCATCAGGTCGGGCAGCCCCCAGTGTTCCTTGATCTTGCCGTCGACGTAGCGGTTGATCCCGAACGCCGCCCACCGGGCGTGCTTCCCGCTGGCAGGGACGCCCATGAACGGGCCCTCGTGGGTGCCCTCCCCGATCACGTAGGTGCAGAGCTTGTCGCCCTCGGCGACGAGGTCGGTGACGGTGAAGACCACGTCGGGAAACGCGCCGCGGAACATGCGGAACACCATCTTGATCGTCTCGACGCCCGGCGGCGCCCCCGGAGGCGCACTGTGCTCCTCGTAGTCCGGGGCGAAGAACTCGTCGACACCGTCGATGTTCCCCTTGTTGAGCTCGGCGACGAATGCGCGGTAGTGGGCCTTGTTCTCTTCCTCAACGGACACGTGTGCGCCTTTCTCGATCAACCGCCACCGGGGACGATGCCGGTCTGCTGGAACAGGGTGAGGGTGTCCGCCGACACCCAGCGCTCCACGACCTTCCCGCCCGCGAAGCGCAGGAAGTCGGTGTGGCTCCAGGTGACGGTCTTGCCGGTCGGAGCCGCCCCGAGAAACTCGCCGCTGTGGGTGCCGGTGAGCAGGGAGTGCGCCACTACCTGGTTCCCCTCGACGACGATGGTGCCGCGGTCGAGTGTGACGACGAGGTCGGGGAACGCAGCCCGTAAGGCGTGGGCGCCGGCGATGACGCCGGCCCAGTCCTCGGTGCCCCACACCGGGTTGTGGTCGGCGAACCCGGCCACGTCGACGATCTCGGACAGCGCGGCCTCGTCGGGTCGGCCGAGCGCCTCCACGTAACGGACAGCCAGAGCCCGGTAGTCATCGGGTGAACCGGTGGCCTCGCCCGCAGTGGTGGCGTCCTCGCCCCACTCCGACGACTTCCCCGTGGCGATCGCGCCCGGGCCGGCGATGGGCATGGCGCCCAGCTCCTGCATCATGCCGACCATGTCGAGCTCGCCCCACCCTTCGACGACCTGGCCGTCCTTCACCCGGTCGAGGCCCACGGAGGTCACGTGGACCTCCTTGCCGCTCGGCGGGATGCCGTAGAACGAATCCGTCTGGGTGCCGTGCCAGGTGTTGCGGATGCCGACGAGATCCCCCTCGACGATGATGTCGTCGACGGTCATGTGCCCGTCGGGGAACGCGGTCCGCCAGGTCTTGATCAGGTCGATGAGGCCCTCGGGGCCCATGCCCACGGCCTGCCCGCCGGCCCCGTGGACGGTCATGACCGGGGCGATGATCTCATGGGCCAGGTCGTAGTTGCCCGCGGACCAGCCCTCGTCGTTCCAGCGGCGGACTACCGCCTTTGCTTCCTCAGGTGTTGTCACAGCTCGCGTGCGCCTACTCGCCCGTAGCCCACTGCGACTGTGCCTTCTGGCTGGCCTCGTCGGTGCCGCCGGCCGGGTCGGGGTCGCTCGACGCCGCGGTGGAGCCGGAGGTGCCGCCGCCTCCGCCGCTCTGGGACTCGACGTAGGCCTTCATCACCGCGTTCGCATTGGCGTGCATGGCCGCGTACTCGGGGCCGTACAGGAACGGCAGGTCGGGCAGCGGGACGCCGGCCAGGGACCACTCATAGAGCGGGGTCTCCTGGATGAGGCAGTAGGTGTACGGACGGGCGAGCTCACCGACGACCGAGATGAAGGTATCCGTCATCTTCTTGAGGAGGTCGCGCTTCTGCTCGTCACTGGTGAGAACCACGCCTTTGATGGTCTGGATGGTGATGATGGGCATGCCGGGCTCCCTTGCTTCTCGGGCGGAGTTGCTTTCTCGGGCGGAGATCTAGGACCAGAACTCGTCGTACTGCGCAGTGCCGTCGCCGAAGATGCCGCCCTTGCCGGCGATCACCTTGCCGTCCCGCCACCGCAACACGTGGGCGACGTCGATGTTCAGCTTCATGTTTGGGTCGTGCGACCGCGTGCCCTGGTTGTTCGTGACGTCGCAGGAGTAGTCGTCGTTCGTCATGATCGTGATCACCTGCATGTTGAAGCTGCCGCCGCTCAGCTCCCCGACCTTGGCCATGAAGCCGACGAAACCATCCAGGCCGTACTTCCAACCGGACAGCTGGTTGTGGCCGGGCACCAGCCACACCATGTCCTCCGCCCAGAACTCGGCGATGAGACTCCGATCGCCGGTGCCGAGCACCTTGTAGGCGTTTCCGACGTGTTCGGGCGTGACGTGAACCGACATTGTTGGTAGCTCCCCGCTAGAGGCCGGGCGGGCCGGTGAGTAGGTGGTGCGCCATCTGGTTCCGCATCGTTGCGTCCCTCCGAGGAACCCTCTGGCAGTGTTAGCACCGACTGGCCGGGATTGCACGCGTCGCGTTGACAGCCGCGGCGGTGACGTGCAAGCTGAACCTGAAGGCCACCGCAGTAGGAGAAAGGCCAAGCCGTGACTCACGACGCCGCCTCCATCGAGAAGACTCCTGGGGGCCCGACCTCCGGACGTCCGGACCAGGCGCACACCGTCGCAACGGAGCGAAGGCCGTCCATCACCGACCGGCGGCTCTTCAAGATGGGGTCCATCGCCGGCATCTGGGGGGCGCTCGCCGCCTTCCCCTTCGTCGTCACCCACCCTCACCTGCCTCCCGGTTCTGCAGTCGGGGTGCTCGAGACGGTGCGCGATTTCGGTCCGTGGCTCTTCCTGCACATGGGACTGATGTTCGTCCTGATCGTCATACTCCTCGGCCTGGCCGCCATCTCGCGATCCATCGAGGAGGAGAAGGCGTCGTCGTGGGCGACGTGCGCGTTCTACGTCGCGATCGTCGGGACGGTCTTCGGCATCCTGGGCCAAGGCGTCGACGGCTTGGGCTTCGAGGTGGCCAAGGACATCTGGACGTCAGCCGACACCGCCGACCAGGGCACTGCGGTCCTCGTGGCCGGGGGCGTCGCCGGCGTGGCCACCGGGATCTTCATCCTCGTGCTCTTCTTCTACTTCGGCCTCACGTCGATCATGTACGGGCTCACCTTTGCGATGTCGAAGGAGTACCCGGCCTGGCTCACGGCGATGACCCTGCTCGGAGGCGCCTTGGGCATGAGCGCGGCGCTGGCCACCTACTACGACGACTTCTCCGACCCCGTGTACTACGGCATGTTCATCCCTTCGGCGGTGCTGTTCCTGCTGTGGGTCCTGGCCGCCTCGATCCTCATGTACCGCAAGCACGTCTGGGTGGCGAAGCCCAAGGCGGCCAAGAAGAAGGCGGAGCCGGTGGAGCCCAAGGAGCCGGCGCCCGCCGGCGCCTGACGACCGTCGGAGCGCACGCGGAGCGTGCCGCAAACCCCGGTCTATCGGGCGGTTCGTCTGTCGAGGGGTGCGTCTTTCAGGCGAACGCAGCGGCGTGCTCGGTGGCCCACTCGCCGAATGTGCGAGCCGGCCGGCCGAGCAGGTCCGGCACCGCCGAGGTGACCATGTCGAACTCGTTGGCCTTCACCATCGCGTAGTAGCGGGCCAGGGAGTCCACCAGCGGCGGTGGCGCTCCGGCCTTCGACATCCCGTCACGGAACGCCTCGTCGGGGATGTCGATGTGACGCACCTCGGTGCCCAGCACGGACGAGAGCGCCGACGCGCAATCGGCCGAGCTGATGGCCTCGGGCCCGGTCAGCTCGTAGGTCACCCCCTCGTGCCCTGTGGAGGTCAGTACCTGGGCGGCCACGTCGCCGATATCGACCGGGTCGACCATGGCGTGGCACCCGGAGCCAGTCGGCTCGTAGAAGACGCCCTGTGCCTTGATCGTGTCCCGCCACATCAGGGCGTTGGCCGTGAAGACGCCCGGGCGCAGCACGGTCCAGGAGAGCGGGGACGATCGCAGCCGGGCCTCCCCCGGTGCGTGCAACGGCCCCGAGGCGACACCCGCGTCCACACCGAGCGAGGAGAGCAGCACCAGGTGCTCGACCCCTGCCGCCTCGGCAGCCTCGATCACGTTGGTCTCCTCGGCCGGGATGTCCCAGCCGCCGGCGACCACGAACACTCTGTCGACGCCGTCCATTGCCGGCGCGATCGTCTCGGGCTGGTCGAGGTCGCCCCGGGCCGCGTCGACGCCCAACGCGAGCGCATCGATCTTCGACGGATCGCGGCTGAAGGTGCGGACCTCGAGACCCTGCTCCACCAATCGCCGGACGGTCTGGCCGCCGACCTTCCCAGTCGCGCCAGTCACAAGAATCACGACCGGAGCCTATCCCTGGGCCCCAGAGAAACCCGCTGCGGATGCCCTTCCCCAACGGACACCCAATTCCTCGTGCGGGCGCGGCTCGAAACGACATCGGGTGTTAACGTCGGTTGGCGACGGTAGATGGACGGCGGGCTGGGCGTCTCGCCGGCCCCCGGCGACGCTTCGAAGGGAACCACGATGGCAGACCAGCTGGTCGTAACAGCCGGCCGTGCCCAGCCGTTAGGCGCCACGATCCACAGTGACGGGGTGAACTTCTCGGTCTATTCCGAGCACGCCACCGCAGTCGAGCTGCTGCTCTTCGCCGACCACGAGGCGCCCCAGCCCGAGCGGGTGATCCGGCTCGACCCCGAGGTCAACAAGAGCTTCCACTTCTGGCACGTGAAGGTTGCCGAGGTGGGCCCGGGCCAGATCTACGCCTACCGGATGGACGGCCCCAAGGACACGAGCCGAAGCGGCTGCCGCTTCAACCCGAACAAGGTGCTGATCGACCCCTATGCGCTGGGTAATGTCAACACGCTCTGGAACCGGGGAGACGCGGTCGGCCCCCAGGACAACGTGGAGACATCGATGCGCAGCATCGTGCTCGACCCAGACGACTACGACTGGGAGGACGACGAGCTCCCCGACATCCCGATGGCCGACTCGGTCATCTACGAGATGCACGTGCGCGGGTTCACGAAGTCGCCGTCGTCAGGCGTCGCCCATCCGGGCACGTTCCGCGGGATCATCGAGAAGATCCCCTATCTGAAGAGCCTGGGCGTCACCGCCATCGAGCTACTACCCATCTACGACTTCGACGAGTCGCAGGTCCTGCGGCAGGCCCCCGACGGCACCCCATTGCACAATTACTGGGGGTACGACCCGTACGGGCACTTCGCACCGCAGTCGTCGTACTGCGTGGAGCCGGAGGAGGGCGCCCACCTCCGTGAGTTCCGCGACATGGTGAAGGCCGTTCACAAGGCCGGTATCGAGGTGATCCTCGACGTGGTGTACAACCACAGCAGCGAGGGCAACCAGAACGGCCCCACCATCAGCTTCCGCGGCCAGGCGAACGAGGCGTACTACCACCTCGTGCCCCACGACAAGCAGTACTACATGGACTATTCGGGGTGCGGGAACACCTTCAACGCCAACCACCCGGTGGTCACCAAGTACATCATCGAGTCCCTCGAGTACTGGGTCACCGAGTGCCACGTCGACGGCTTCCGGTTCGACCTCGGGTCGGTCCTGTCCCGTGGGCCGGGGGGTGCACCGATGGACGTACCCCCGGTCCTGTGGAACATCGAGCTCTCCAAGGTCCTGTCGGAAACCAAGGTCATCGCCGAGGCATGGGACGCCGGCGGCCTCTACCAGGTGGGGCGCTTCCCGGGAGAGAGGTGGTCCGAGTGGAACGGCCCCTACCGGGACGACATCCGCCGGTTCCTCCGGGGCGAGCCGGGGATCATCCCTCTCGTGGCCACCCGCATCGCCGGGAGCGCCGACCTCTTCGGCCCCCAGGAGGAACGGCCCAGCAACAGCATCAACTTCATCACCTGCCACGACGGGTTCACCCTCAACGACCTGGTCAGCTACAACGGCAAGCACAACGATGCCAACGGCGAACAGAACCGCGACGGCTCCGACGACAACCGGAGCTGGAACTGCGGGGTCGAGGGTCCCACCGACGACCCCGAGATCGAAGCCCTCCGCTGCCGCCAGGCCAAGAACGCGGCGGTGATCCTTCTGGTCAGCCGGGGGACGCCCATGCTCCTCGGTGGCGACGAGTTCCGGCGCACCCAGCAGGGCAACAACAACGCCTACTGCCAGGACAACGACGTCAGCTGGTTCGACTGGACCCTGGCCGACAAGAACGCGGAGATGGTTCGCTTCGTCGCCGGGATGGTGTCGCTGCGCAAGCGCTTCCCCACCCTGCGCCACGACGACTTCTACAACGGCGCCCTAAACGCACGAGGGCTGCCCGACGTGGCGTGGCACGGCTGCCGGCTCGACGAGCCCGGATGGAACGACCCGATGTGCCGGGTTCTGTCCTTCACCCTCGCCGCCCGAGGCGACGAGGCCGACCTCCACGTCATGCTCAACATGTACGACCTGGGCCTCGACTTCGAGCTGCCCCAGCTCGAAGGCCGGCGCTGGTCGCTGGCGGTGGACACGGCGAAGCCCTCCCCTTCCGACATCGTCGATCCGGGATCAGAGCCCCCGGTCGACGGGACCAGCTATCACGTGTTCGGCCGCAGCGCGGTCGTGCTCGTCTCTCAACCAGGAGGAACGGCCCAGCCATGACCACCAGCGTCGACTTCACCTTCTCGGACACCATCGCCGGGTACGTCACGGCATACAACGACGAGACCGACTCCTTCGGACTGCGGACCAGCGACGGCCGCGAGTTCCAGGCCTACCTCACCAAGAACACCTTCTCCCAGGCCATGCGCAACTTCGGCGAGGCCTACCTCGACACCACCAGCCAGATGCGGGACCTGCTGGTGCCGGAGCGTTACCTGTTCGCCTACGGCGTGTTCTACCCCGAGGGCGGTGACCTGCGCTACGAGGTCAAGTCGATCATCTTCCCCACCATCCGGGGCAAGGAGTACATCTTCGAAGCGCCCCGCTGGTGGGTGAACCAGGCCCGCTTCATCGGCGACTTCTACCTGCGCGGCCAGTTCCCCGACGGCAACTACGACTGGCGCAACTACCGGACCAAGTTGTCGCTGTCGGGCACCCACACCCCTGACTACATCGCCCCCGACTTCCGCCAGGAGACCGACACCATCTCCCGGCTGGTCTACGGCTTGGCCACCGCCTACCTGCTGACCGGGGAGGACCGGTTTCTCGAGGCGGCGGAGAGCGGCACCGAGTATCTACGCGAGCACATGCGGGCCACCAACGAGGCCGAAGGAATCGTCTACTGGTACCACGGCATCGACGTGTCGGGCACCAGCCAGCGCAAGATCTTCACCTCGGAGTTCGGCGACGACTACGACGCCATCCCGATGTACGAGCAGATCTACGCCCTCGCCGGGCCCACGCAGACCTTCCGGATCACCGGTGACCCGCGGATCATCAGCGACATCGAGAAGACCATCGTGCTGTTCGACCGCTTCTACCGCGACACGGAGAAGGGCGGCTTCTTCTCCCACATCGACCCGGTGAACCTCGACGGCCGCTCGGACTCGCTGCGCTCGAACCGGGCGCGAAAGAACTGGAACTCCGTCGGCGACCACGCCCCCGCCTACCTGATCAACGCCGTCATCGCCACCGGCCGCCAAGACCTGGCCGACTTCCTCGTCGAGACCGGCAACACCATCCTCGAGCGCTTCCCCGACGACGAGCACAGCCCCTTCGTGCAGGAGCGGTTCCACGAGGACTGGAGCGCCGACCGCAAGTGGGGCTGGCAGCAGGACAGCGCCGTCGTCGGCCACAACCTGAAGATCGCCTGGAACCTCATGCGCATCCACCACCTGCGCCCCAACGAGGGCTACATCCACCTGGCCAACAAGATCGCCGACACCATGCCCGCGGTCGGCAGTGACCAGCAGCGGGGCGGCTGGTACGACGTGGTGGAGCGCAAGCTGGAGCCGGGCCAGGAATGGCACCGCTTCATCTGGCACGACCGCAAGGCGTGGTGGCAGCAGGAGCAGGGCATCCTCGCCTATTACATCCTGGCCGGCTCGCTCGGCAACCACGAGCACGCCCGCCTGGCCCGGGAGTCGGCCGCCTTCTACAACGCCCACTTCCTCGACCACGACGAGGGCGGCGTGTACTTCAACGTCCTGGCCAGCGGTGTCCCCTTCCTGGTGGGAACCGAACGCCTCAAGGGCAGCCACTCGATGTCGGGCTACCACTCGATGGAGCTGTGCTACCTGGCTGCGGTGTACAGCAACCTGCTGGTCAACGAGGAGGACCTGGAGCTGCACTTCAAGCCCAAGGCCGTCTCCTTCCCCGACGGGATCCTGCGGGTGGCGCCCGACCTGCTGCCTCCGGGCAGCGTCCGCTTGGCCGAGGTCTGGATCGACGACCTGCCGTACGCGGACTTCGACGCTGACGCCCTCACCGTAAAGCTGCCGGCCAACGAGGAGTGCCGGGTACGGGTGCGCATCGTCTCGGCCACCGACAAGTTCGACTCGCAGTTCCACCTCGCCGACGGGACCGCCCGGGTCACCATGCGGGGAAAGCTCGACCCCGACGAGGTCATCAAGCTCCGCCGCGACCTCGAGCGGGTGATCTCCTCCCAGCCGCAGAAGATCGTGCTCATCGTGAAGGAGCTCGAGACGCTCTCGCGGCAGGGCATGAACGAGATCCTGTTCTTCCGGTCCAAAGTGGCCATGGGCGAGGACGTCTACGTGGTCGGGGCCTGCCACCAGGTGTCGGAGATGTTCGTCGAAGCCGGGGACACCGACGCCGCCGGCGGGGACTTCTGCCGGGTCGACGACGAGTCCGAAATCCCGGCCTGAGACCACCAACTCCAAATGGTCACCAGGAAAACCGACGCCATCATCGTGGGGGCCGGCCCGGCCGGGCTCTCCGCCGCCATCTACCTGGCCCGCTACGACCGGACGGTGGTGGTGTTCGACGCCGGTCACGGCCGGTCGACCCACCACCAGGTCAACCACAACTACCTCGGCTTCCCCGGTGGCGTGCCCGCAGCCAAGCTCCGTGAGCTGGGCCGGGCCCAGCTGGCCGAGTACCCCCAGGTGGACTTCGAACACCACAAGGTCCTCGACATGCGGCGCGAAGGCGACAACTTCGTCGCCGAGGGCCAGTTCGGGTCTTACACGGCGCGGGTCGTGATTATCTGCACCGGCGTCCTCGACCACTACCCCCACTTCCACGGCTGGGAGTCGTACGTGGGCACGAGCATGTTCTGGTGCATCACCTGCGACGGCTACGCCAGCAAGGGCAAGAACATCCTCGTCATCGGGCACACGAACGGCGCCGCCGGCGAGGCCGTGCAGCTCAGCCGGTTCTCGAACCGCCTCACCCTGCTCACCAACAGCCACACCAACGAGATCGAGCCGAGGTACCTCGACCGGCTCAAGCAGTTCGACATCCCCGTGATCCACGACAAGATCGAACGGGCGATCGGCGCCGACGGCCAGTTCAGGTCGGTGCTGACCCAGAACGGCCTCCACATCGAGCTCGACGCGCTGTTCTGCACCCAGGGCGCCACACCCGAGGTGCAGCTGGCGAAGGACCTGGGGGTCAGCCTGTTCACGAACGGCTACATCGACACCGACATCGAGCAGCAGACCAATGTTCCGGGGGTCTACGCCGCCGGCGACGTCACCCGCATCCACGGCCACCAGATCACGACTGCGGTCCACGAGGGCGCCACCGCCGCCTCCGCCGCCAACTACTACCTGTACCCCCCCGAGCTCAAAGCTGACTGACGCGGCGAACGCGGGCACACTTCAGCCTATGAAAATCGCTTTCGTCGGCTCGTTCTCGACCGGAAAGACCACCCTGGCCAACCTTTTCGCCCGCGAGTGGGACTATCCCCTGCTCCCCGAGGTGGCGCGTGAGGTCGTGGCCCTGGGCTTCCCCCTCGACCAGAGCGCCACGGCAGAGACCGAGACGCTCATCTTCCTGAAGCAGTGGCGCGCCGAGACGTCGCACGAGCGGTTCGTGGCCGACCGGTCGATCTACGACGTGCTCGCATACGCCGACTGGGTGATGGAGAACCAGGACGGGGACCGCAAGGAGAACCACCTCTGGTATGAGTCACGGGAGCTCGCCACCATTGATCTCAGGTCGCGGTACGACCACGTGTTCTACCTGCCCGTGGAGTTTCCCATCGTGCTCGACGGGCTCCGCCCGGACGACGCCGCCTTCCAGGCCGACATCGACCGCCGCATCACCGAGCTGTTGAAGGGCTCCGACGTCGCCTTCCACACCCTCACCGGATCGATCGAGACCCGCCAGGACCAGGTGCGTCAGGTGGTGAGAATGGGCTCGACATGATCACGGCCCGGTGCTACCCGGACGGCACCACCACGCTGGTCGACCCCGCCGATGTCTCGGAGGCGATCAAGGTCAAGGACCAGCTCGTCTGGGTCGACGTCGCATCACCCGACGACGCCGACCTGGCCCTGGTGCAGGAGGAGTTCTCGCTTCACGCCTTGGCCATGGAGGACGTCCGGGAGCGCCACCAGCGGCCCAAGCTCGAGCACTACCCGGACCACGCGTTCATCGTGGCCTACACCGCGGAGCGCAAGGAGGTCGACATCTTCGTCGGCCCGTCCTGGCTGATTACCGTACGGGAAGACGACAAGGTCGACGAGGAGTCCTTCCTCGACGGGGCCCGGAAACGCTTCGAGCGCACGCGGTCCGAGCACGCCACCGTCGGGTTCCTGCTGTACGTGATCCTCGACGAGCTGGTCGACGGCTACTTCAGCCGAAACGACGAGGTGGAAGACGAACTCGAAGAGCTCGAGAATCGCATCTTCGGCGATGGACCGCTCAACGAGCGCGAGGTCCAGCAGGAGCTGTTCGACGTCCGTCGCCGGCTGGTGATCTACCGCCGGCTGGCCATGCCCACCCGTGATGTCCTGGCCGCCCTGCTGAGGCGGGAGGTCGAGTGGATCGACGAGAACGCCATCACCCACCTGCAGGACGTGTTCGACCACGTGCTGCGGGCCATCGACATGGTCGACAACCATCGCGAGCTGATGGGCAATGCGGTCGACGCCCACCTGGCCATAATCTCCAACCACCAGAACAAGGTGATGAAGCGGATGACATCGTGGGGCGCCATCCTGCTCGGGTCAACCCTCGTGGCCGGCATCTACGGCATGAACTTCGACCACATGCCGGAGTTGCACTGGCAGTACGGCTACGCGTTCGCGTTGGGGATCATGATGACGATCACCATCGTGGGATACCTGTGGTTCCGGTCCAAGGACTGGCTCTGATCGCCGTCACTCCGCTTCGCTGCGTTCCGGCGAGGCAGCTGCGCTTCGGGTGGCCGGCGGAGCCGGCCACCACTCCGCACTGAAAACCTTTTCCTTTCGCCGCCAGCCAGGGGGGCCGCCTTCGGCGGCACACGTGGCCGGCGGTCATTTACTGCTCCGTTACCGGTAGCTGCCTGCTGGGACTAACTGGTCTTCCCCCGTGTCTTCGTCCTCAATGAGGACGTAGCCGCACAGCTCGGCCAGGAGGGCGTGGCCCTCGTCGGGCCCGGTGGCGATGAGGTCGTCGCCGGCCTGGAGGACGACCCCGGCGCGGGGGCGGTAGAGGTACCGGCCACCCCGGCGGATGGCGAGCAGGTAAAAGCCGGTCTCGGTCTCCATGCAGAGGTTCGCCAACGAAGCGCCGTCGGCCGGTGCCCCGGCCGCCACCGGCACCCGCACGACCACCTCGTCGGCGTGGCCGAGGGCGATGGCCAGGATCGGGTGGAGCTCCTCGCCCTCCTCCACCAACCAGACCAGCTGCTGGGCGGCGTCACCGATCTCCTCGGCCGCCTGGGCCAGGTGCAGCAGGCCGCGGAGCGCCGAGGGGTCGAGGTGCTGCTGGGCCCAGCGCAGGACCCAGAGCTCGAGGCGCTCCTTCATCTCGTCGAGGCGGTCCTCGAGGTGGTTGACCTCGGCGGCCAGGCCCTGGTCGCGCAGGACCAGGGCCGAGTAGGCCAGCCCGACCGCGACCTCGGAGATGTTCTTCATCTCGACCAGCACGTCGATGGCGCGGTCGAGGTCGGATACGGCCGCCTCCTCCGAGGGGCGGGGCGGCTCCCACTCCGGCGCGCCGGCAAGGGTCCGCAGCTCGGCTATGCCGGCCGCCGCGCCCTGAAGGAAGAGCACGTCGCCCGGGAGGAGCACGAGGTCGCCGTCGACCTCGGTGAGCCAGTCGCGGTCGCGCCGCACCGCCATCACCCGCATGCCCACCTCCACCGGCAGCTCCAGGTCGGAGAGGGGACGGTGCGCCATCTGTGAGTCGTCACGGATGCGGACCCGGTGGGAGATCTCCTCCGCGGCGGAGAGGTCCGCCACCAACGCGCGGGGAATGCCCAGCCGGTGGGTCACGATCCGGCCGATGTCGACCGCGGCGTTGCCGAGCCGCTCGATGGCGCCCACCACCTGGAGTACCGAAGCCATCGCGTCGGCGTCGCGGGGCGAGCGGGCGGCCAGCACGCACACGGCGCGCATCTCATGCACCAGATCCGACAGGCGGCTCTCGAGTTGGTAGACCTCCTCGGCCATAGCCACGTCGCTGAAGTACACGGCGGCGTAGCCCAAGTCGATCATGAGCTCGGAGGTATCCTTCGCCTCCGACAGCATGGTCTTCAGATTTCTCGGTTTGTCATCCACCTAGACCCAGAGCGTACCCGCCGGTCCATTCGGCAACCGACCAGATGCGCCGGCGAGCCGCTAGGCGATGCCCACGGAGACGATCACGACGATGAGGGCGACGGCGCCGACGAAGTCCACCGACGAGGTGACCAGGGGGATCCCGTAGGTGTCGGGGTCGGCCCCGAAGCGAACGGCGGCGATGGTGCCGTAGTAGGCGACGGCGATCACGAACAGCACGGCGAAGGCACCTCCCAGCAGCGACACGAGTGTCATCTGGAGAAGGCCCGGGCTGGCCTGGCCGAGCAGCCGGCCCACGAAGTGGGCACCCACCGCGTTGAACAGGTAGATGGGGATACCCAGCAGCAGGACCAGCAGACCATCGGCGCGGGCGTCTCGGTTAGGGAAGGGGGCGGGGGTCATGAGGCCGAGGTGGAGCTTGGTCGACAGCCGGCTCGACAGGATGCCGCCCAGCGCGCCGGCGCTGCTGATGAAGGCGGGGAACAGGATGAGGAGCGCGGGATAGGTGGAGAAGGTACCCAGGCGCTTCTCGATGGCGATCCCGGCCATGGTGCTGAGGCACGCGGCGGCGAAGAGGATCGGCATGGACTCCCGGACCACCCCCCGCAGAACCTCCAGCTTCGACCGCCAGGCGGCAACGAACAGGACGAGGACCAACGCGACGACCGTCGCGCCCAACAGCCGGGCGAGCAGCTCGATATCGAGCAGGAGGCTGGCCACCCAGAGGGCGGGAAGGGTCAGCACGTCGCCCAGAGTGGACACCAGCGGGGCCGTGAGGTTGTCGAGATCCCAGCCGTACTTCACCGAGCCGGCGGCCAGCAGCATCGTCGCCACGAGGACCACGACCGACGCGAGCGCCCCGCCGACGATGGAGATGAGGGCCAGGTCGAGGATGGAGATGGTGTTCATCACGCCGAGGGCCACAGCCACGGTCTTGGCCACGACCGCGAGCAGCAGCGACAGCATGAGCGTGAGGACCAGCGACGCCGCCACGTTCTGGCCCATCAGCGTCTGACGGCGCAGCGACATCCGGAAGTTCCCAAGGTGGATGGCGGTGCTCAGGCGGTTGCCCAGGGCCGAGAAGACGTTCCCGCGCAGGCCGATCGCCGCCGGGACCAGCACGAGAAGTCCCGGGAATCGCTCGAAGGTGTCAGTGATGGCGCCGAGCACCGCACCGGCCACCAGGCTGGTGCTGCTGTTCAGGGTGAGGCTGACCAGGCTCTGGCGGAGCACCTCGGTGCTCGGACCGAGGAGCGACCGGAGCCGGGCTCGCAGCCGTAGTGGCTGCGGGCGGCGGATCGGCTGTGGACGGCTACGCCGCCGGGCGGACTCCGGGGTGGGAGCGGCACCGGCGGGGCGAAGGTGCAGGGGACGTGCGGGACGGGCCATGACTCGCCGGTTCCATCTCAGGCGTGCCGGTCGGGGCCGGCCCGCTCGATGTCGATGCGGACGACGACCCGCTGCTGCTCCTGCATGGCCCGGCGGTACTCGTCCCAGTCGGGGTGCTCACCGGCGATAGAGCGGTAGACGTCGACCAGGTGCTGCATGGCGTCGGGCAGGGAGAGCACCGAAGCGGTGCCGTCGACCTGGATCCAGTTCCAGAAGTCCTCGGACAGCACACAGAGAGAGACCCGCGGATCCCGGCGGATGTTGCGGACCTTGAACGAGTTTCCCTGCGTGCTGATGGCCGGCCGGCCCTCGGCGTCGACACCCACCGACACCGCCGACATCTGCGGGCGCCCATCGGCGCGCATGGTGGCGAGGATCCCGCGATGGTGCTCGCGCAGGAACGAGCGGGCCTCCTCCACATCCATGGCCGGAGCCTACGTCGGCGGCTCGGACGGTGGCGCAGAGGCGGGATGGCCACGGACGCCGGCAATCACCGCCGAGTAGTCGAGGTCACCCAGCCCGGCGGCGTCGGCCCGCTCGAGCCAGAACCGGGCCGCGGGCGCGAGGCGCAGCTCGACGCCGGCCTCCTCGGCGGCCTCGGTGACCAGCCGGAGGTCCTTGGCCGCGAGGGACAGGGAGAAGTTGGGCGCGTACACGCCGCTCTCGATGAGCTGACGCTTGCTCTTCACTGTGGTTCCGATCGGGGACTCGGCCAGGATGTCGAGGACGGCTTCCTGCTCCAGCCCCAGGGCGTCGGCCAGGGCCAGCGCCTCGGCCACGCCGCACATCAGCGCGCCCAGCGTGGAGTTGGCCACGAGCTTCATGGCCGCCCCTGCACCGAGGGGGCCGAGGTAGCGGGCGACTCCCATCGGGTCGAGCACGACCCGTGACCGCTCGAACACCGCGTGGTCGCCGCCGACGAAGAGCTTGAGCGTGCCGTCGGTGGCCGCCGGCACGCTCCCGAGTACCGGGGCGTCGAGCACGTCGATGCCTTTCGGGAGGTGGGCGGCCAGCGACCGCACCACGTCAGGGGCGACGGTGGACATCTCGATCAGCGTCATCCCCGGCGACGCGCCGTAGGCCACGCCGTCCGGCCCGAACACCACCGACTCGAGGGCCCTGGGGTCGGCGAGCATGGTGACCACCACCTCCGCGCCGCGGGCCGCCTCGGCCGGCGTGGCGGCCCAGCCGGCGCCCGCCGCCAGCAGCGCCTCGGCTCGGGTTGCGGTGCGGTTCCACACGGTGAGCTGGTGACCGGCGTCGAGCAGGCGGGCCGCCATAGGGGCGCCCATCCGGCCCAGGCCGCAGAAGGCCACCCTCATACCGCCCCCTTCACGTCCGCGAGGACCACCCTGAGGGCGCCCTCGATCGTGGCCTGCCGGTCCTCGCCGGCCACCTTGGAGCCTGCACCGTCCACCACGTAGAAGGCGTCGACCACCTCGTGGCCGACGGTGACGACCTTGGCCGACCGGATGTCGAGGCCGAGGTCGGCCAGCACCCGGGTGATGCGGTACAGCGTCCCGATGCGATCGGGCGCCCGCACCTCCACGACGGTGGCGGTCTCCGAGGCCTCGGTGTCCACGATGACGTGTGTACGCGGCGGCGTGGCGGCCAGGACCCCGGCCCGCCCGGCGTACTGGCGGGCACGGTCGGCCAGACGAGACTCGAGCGAGAGGGTTCCGTCGAGGGCGCGGACGACGTCTGCCTCCACGGCCCCCCAGTCCGGCTCCCGGCCGTTGGCCGGCTCCACGTGGAAATGCTCCACCGCCATGCCGTCGTCGCTCGACCACGCCCGTGCCGCCAGCACGTCGAGGCCGTGCAGGGCCAGGACGCCGGCCACGTGGCAGAACAGCCCCGGCCGGTCGGAGGCCACGACGGTGGCCTGGCGACCCGAGGCGTCGACCACGAGGCGGCCCTCCGAGCGGGCCCGGTCGAGCACCGCCCGGTGCGTGGGGCCCGGGAACTCCGTGGTCGAGTGGGCCCCGTCGCCCGAGAGAAACCGGTCGACCCGGGCCACGAGCTCGGCCACCAGGCCCGCCTTCCACGGGCTCCACGCCGCCGGGCCGGTGGCCTGGCTGTCCGCCACGGTGAGGTGGTGGAGGAGGGAGAGGAGGTCGCGATCGCCGACCTTGCCGGCCACCGACGCCACGGTGGACGGATCGTCGAGGTCACGCCGGGTGGCGACGTCGGGCAGCAACAGGTGGTGGCGGACCATGGCGACGAGCACGCCGACGTCTTCCGGCGGGAACCCCATGCGGGAGCCGATCTCCTCGATCACCACCTCGCCGGCCACGGTGTGGTCTTCGCCCCGTACCCCGACGTATCCCTTGCCGATGTCGTGGAGCAGCGTGCCGAGGACCAGGAGGTCCGGCCGGTCGACGTCAGCGGTGTGGGCCGCGGCCCCGGCTGCGGCCTCGCAGAGGTGCCGGTCGACGGTGAAGCGGTGGTAGGCGTTGCGCTGGGGCCGGCAGCGGACGGCGGCCCACTCCGGGAGCAGGCGCACCAGTAACCCCTTCTGGTCGAGGGCCTCCAGCACCGGGATGGCCGCCCGGCCCCCGGCCAGGAGGGCGACGAGGTCGGCCCGGCTCTGCTCGGTCCAGGCGACCGACAGGTCCTCCGGCGCCTCTGAGGCCAGTCGGTCGAGACTGTGCCGGCCAAGCGACGTCGCGGCGCCCGCAGCCGCAGCCGCAGCCCGGAGCACCAGCCCCGGATCGCTCCGGGGGTCCGCTCCGGCCGCCAGTTCCACCAGCCCTTCCCGCAGCACCAGCCCCGCCCCGAGTGGCCGGTCGGCCGGCGACACCCGCCCGCGGGGCCCCTTCAGCGACGAACCGATCCGGTCCCAGGCCTCGTCGCTCGTCCAGGCGATGGTGCGGGCCGCCGAGGACAACCGGCCCATCAGGAGGTCGGCGTCGGCATCGCCCAGTGCCGCGGCCACGCCGTCCTGCTCCTGGAGGAGCAGGCGGTCACTGCCCTTCCCGGTCCGCCGCTGCAGCTCGATTCGAATCTCCAGCACGGTGCCGTGGGCGTCTGACAGGGCATCGTGGTCACCCTCCAGGAGGATGCGCCGGGCCGCGTCCGCCCACCGCAGGGCGTGCACGTCGCGCAGACCACCACGACCTTCCTTGAGGTCGGGCTCCAGGAGAAAGGCCACCTCGCCGGCACTCTCGTGGCGGGCGGCCACCGAATCGCGGAGCGAGGTGAGCCACCGCGTGCCCGTGGCCCGCCACTGCTCCGCCGCCCGCCGGGAAAGCTCTTCGGCGAGCTCGGGGTCACCGGCGAGCAGGCGGGTGTCGAGCTGGGCGGTGGCGGTGTTCAGGTCGGAGCCGGCCAGGCTCACCGCCTCCTTCACCGTGCGGACCGCGTGCCCGAGCTTCATGCCCCGGTCCCAGATGGGGTACCAGAGCTGCTCGGCGAGCCGCGTGAGCTCGGTGCGGTCCCGGCGACCGCCGCGGTGGAGGAGGATCAGGTCGAGGTCGCTCCCCGGGCAGAGCTCCCGGCGGCCGTAACCGCCGACTGCCACCAGGGCCAGGCCTTCGGCTCCGGGCTCCGACGCCGCTGCGGCGGTGAACAGCCCGGTCAGCCACGCGTCGACCGCATCGGTGTAGGCGCTGCAGAACTCGAACCCGCGCAGGGTCGGGTCGGACCGGACGGCGACGAGGCGCTCGTACCTGGGATCGGGTGGGACGTCAGAGAGCGTCGTGGCCCATCTCCCCGGTGCGGATCCGGATCACGTCGTCCACCGGGACGAGCCACACCTTGCCGTCGCCGATCTTGTCGGTGCGGGCCGCCTCCACGATCGTGCGGGCCACCTCCTGCGCGTCGGCGTCGTCGGTGAGGATCTCGATGCGGACCTTGGGCGTGAAGTCGACGGTGTACTCGGTGCCCCGGTACACCTCCGTGTGGCCTCGCTGGCGACCGAAGCCCTGGACCTCGGACACCGTCATACCGGCGACGCCGAGGGCACGCAGCGCCTCCTTGACGTCGTCGAGCTTGAACGGCTTGATGATTGCGGTGACCAGTTTCACGATGGGGAACCTACCGTCGGGAACCGGCAGCGGTCACCCTGCGCCGGATGAACAGATTGTTTCGCGGTCATCGGCGGAGGGCGGCGAGGAGCTGGGCCGAGGAGATGACGTTGGCGCCCAGGGCGCTGGCCCCGTCGCGAACGCGGCGGTCGCTGGAGGCCACGAGGACCGGGCGGCCCGACTCGAGATCCGCCACCCGCGCCAGCACCACGTCGTCGGCCTCCACGTCGGCGGGCGAGAAGCTGACCTTGACCCGCCGGGCGATGGTGGGCACCGCCGCCGGCCACACCTCCTCCGCGCCGTCGAAGACGACCGAGATGTCGGCACCGGTGCGGGTGGCGAGCTCGGTGAGCGCGTCGACCAGGCGCCGACGCTGCTCGGCGATCGGCAGCTCGAACCACCCGAGCTGCGACGCGTTGTAGCCGTCGACCAGCGCAGTGATGCCGGGCACCCTGAAGAGGTGGTCGGCGGCCTCGACGGAATCGTCGAGCACTCCGGGGGGGAGAGGCAACGGCCTGCGACGAGGCGGGCGGGGCCGGCGCTCCGGGCGTGGCGGCGGGACCGACGGAACGGGGCGGGCGGGCGACGGCTCCGGCTGCGGACCCTCGGCGCCCAGGGCCACGGCCGCCTGGCGCAGCGACGTTCCCATGCCCGCCGCCGCGTCGGCGGCCAGGAGCAGGGCGGCGGCGGCCTTGCGCACCTCCTCGGCCCCCGGCCCCGCATCCGCCGGTTCGGCGACCGGTTCCGGGGACGGCGGGGGTGGTGGCGGAGGTGGTGGCGTGCGGCGCAGCTCCTCCATCGCCTCCTGCAGCTCCGACACCCGTCGGGAGGCGAGAGTCCCCTCCTCGTGCGCCTTGTCGCGATCGTTCCGGGCCCGGTCCCGCTCGGCGGTTACCTGGTCCAGCCGGCGGGTCAGCGCCTCGGCCTCTTGGGCCGCCACCCGCCGGGCCCGCCGCTCCTCGGCCAGCGCAGCAGTGGCTCGGGCCGACTCGGCCTGGGCCGACGCCGCGGCCGCCTCAGCGCGCTGGGTGGCGGCCTCGGCACCGGCGAGGCGACGCCGGGCCTCGTTCTCCGCCTTGCGTTCGGCGGCGGCCTCGCCGGCTTCGGCCCGCCCGGATGCCAGCGACTCCAGCTCGGCCTCCCAATCCGGCGGTCGGGTCAGCCACAGCCAACCGGCCCGGCCGACCTCGACCTCGGTCACGGTCTCCGCCACCCTGGCGCGGAAGTCGTCGTCTGCGTCCACCGCCCGCCGGGCGGCGACGACGGCCGGAGGTGGCAGCTTGACGAAGTGGAGGAACGGGCGAAGAGCGGGCGGTGCGGGCACGATGGGCGTGTCGTCCTCACCCGCTCGGGCCACCGCCACCGCGGCCTCGAGGGCCGGGCGCAGGAGCTTGTCGACCGCCGGCGTCAGCCCTCACTCCTCTGCGGGGCAGGGTCAAGCATCTCGACCGCCCGGGAGGAACCGCACCAGCGGCACGCCACGTCCTCCACCGTCTCGGCCAGCACCTCCTCGTCCTCCACGGCCAGGTCGCCGCCGAGGGAGTAGTGGTGGAAGGCGCGGGTGCGGCGGGTGACGGTGACGTCGAACCGGGTGAGGTTGCCGCAGGCGGCGCATCGGTAGCGGGCGGAGGGCACGGGACTCCACTGTACCGCCCGGTCATCAGCGTGGCCCTTGCGCCTCGAACATATGTTCGCCTAGCGTCCCGCTTGTGCAGCGTAGCTTCGACGACCTCGGCGTGCCGCTCCACCAGGTCACGTTCTGCGTCCTGGATCTCGAGACCACGGGCGCGGCCCCGTCGCAGTGCGCCATCACCGAGGTGGGTGCAGTGAAGCTGCGGGGTGGCGAGTGCCTGGGCACCTTCCAGACGCTGGTCAACCCCGGCGTGGGGATCCCCCGGGAGATCACCTTCCTCACCGGCATCACCGAGGCCATGGTGCGCCCTGCGCCCTGGATCGATGCCGTCCTGCCCTCGTTCCTCGAATTCATCGGGTCATCGGTGATCGTCGGCCACAACGTCCGGTTCGACCTCCGGTTCCTCCAGGCCGCGCTGGTCGCCTCCGGGCGCCCGCCGCTCGCCAACCGCTGGGTAGACACCTGCGCCCTGGCCCGCCGTCTGGTCCGCGACGAGGTGCCCAACTGCCAGCTGGGCACGCTGGCCGAGCGGTTGCGCCTCCCCCACCGCCCGAGCCACCGGGCCCTCGCCGACGCGCTGGCCACGGGCGACCTGCTCCACACCCTGCTCGAGCGGGCCGGCAGCCTCGGCGTCCTCGGCCTCGACGACCTGTTCGAGCTTCCCACCGTGCGGGCCCATCCCCAGATGGGCAAGCTGCGCCTCACCACCAACCTGCCCCGCCGGCCGGGCGTCTACCTGTTCCGGGGGCTCGGTGGCCGAGTGCTCTACGTCGGCAAGGCCACCAACCTCCGGGCCCGGGTGCGGTCGTACTTCGGGGGCGACGACCGGCGGAAGATCTCACAGCTCCTGCGCGAGACTCAGACCATCGACCACGTCGTCTGCCCGGGCACGCTGGAGGCCTCCGTCCTCGAGGTCCGCCTCATCCACCGTCACCAGCCTCCGTTCAACCACCGTTCGAAGCTCTGGAGCCGCTACGCCTACCTCAAGCTCACGCTCGACGAGCCCTATCCCCGGCTCTCCGTTGTCCGCTCGCCGAAGCCGAACGACGGATGTGTGTACCTGGGCCCCCTCGGATCGGCTCGGATCGCCCGGCTCGTCGCCGACGCCATCGAGTCGGCGGTGCCCATCCGCCGCTGTACCGCTCGGGTGCCCAAATGCCCCGCCGCCGGGCCGTGCGCACCCGCGCAGCTCGGCGTGGCCACCTGCCCCTGCGCCGGCACTGTGTCGCAGCCCGAGTACACCCGCATCGTCGACGGCCTGGTCCGCGGCCTCACCGGTGACCCGTCGATCCTGCTCGAGCCGCTCAGGGCCAGGATGGCGGGGTTGGCGGCGGCCGACCGCTACGAGGAAGCGGCCGACATGCGCGATCGGGCTGCGGCCCTGGCCCGGGCCCTCACCCGGCAGCGCCAGCTCGACGCCCTCCGCCGCTCCGGTCGTATGGAGATCGAGGTGCTCTCCGGGCCGAGCTCCGGCACATCAGCGCGCCGGCTGGTGCTCACCGGGGGCCGTCTCGTCGACGAGCCTGGCCAGCTCACGCTCCTCGAGGCCGACGGCGACATGTCAGGCGAGGGCGACGATCCCGACCGGCCGCTCCCCCGCCACCTGGTCGACGAGCTGTCGTGCGTGGCCTCGTGGCTGGAGGCCGAGGCGAGGTCCGTGCGGGTGTTGCACTGCGAAGGAAGGTGGAGCCTTCCCGTCCCCCGCCTGCCGCGCTTTGAACCGGTCAAATCGCGCGCACTGGTCCAGTAGGTGCAGAAGACACTCATTGCGGCCACCTCTCGGGGCCGTCAACACTGTCCCGGGATTCCAGCAACGGCGATACTGCGCGCTTCGGCGCGGGATGGGGTGTACATGAGACGACAGAAGACCAAACTCGGCCGCAAGGTTGGCGTCCTCGGGTCGGCGGCGGTGGTCGCCGCATCCGGGCTGGTCTGGGGATCCACCGGCGCGCAGGCAGCCTTTCCCGGGATCAACGGCGTGATCGCGTGCCAGACGAACCGCACCGGCAACAACGAGATCTTTGCCTTCAATCCGGCCGGCACCGAGCTGGCGCCCGTGAACCTCACCAATAACCCCGCGTCCGACGCTCGACCCAGGTACTCCCCCGACGGCCGGACGATCGTGTTCGAGAGCAACCGCAGCGGGTCCGTCGAGCTCTGGCTGATGAACTCCGACGGCAGCAACCAGCGGCGTCTCACGTTCAGCCCGGCCAGCGGCCACGGCAACGGTGCGGCCAACTTCAGCCCGGGCGGGGACCAGATCGTCTACCAGACGACGAGAACCCCTGGGAACTCCTTCGACATCTGGCGGATCGACGTCGACGGCACCAACGACACTCCCCTCGTCACCAGCCCGGTCGAGGACTCGCTGCCGTCCTGGTCGCCCAACGGCGACAAGATCGCCTTCAGCACCCGCCAGGTCGACCCCGCCACCGACGTGCACCTGATCAACCCTGACGGCACGGGATCGGTCGACATCACCAACTCACCGGGTGAGGACTCGTGGCCGGTCTGGTCCCCCGACGGCACCATGATCGCCTTCCACAGCCGGCTTCACGATCCCGTCGGTGAGGAGATCTACCGGATCAACGCCAACGGCACCGGACGCACGCAGCTCACCACCAACCCGCCGCCCACGAACTCCTCGGCGTTCGACATCTTCCCCTTCTGGTCGCCCGACGGCACGAGGATCGGGTGGAACAGCGGTCGGGCCGGCGGCCCCGACGGATTCGGCGAGATTTACACGATGAACGCCAGCGACGGCAGCGGGGTCCAGCGCATCACCAACAACCCCGCCGCCGACCAGCGATGTGACTGGCAGCCCCTGTGCACCATCTACGGCAGCGGTCGGATCATCGGCACGCCGGGTGACGACATCATCTGCGGATCCGAGGGGAACGACCAGATCTTCGGCAACGGCGGCAACGACCGCATCCTGGGACTGGGCGGCAGCGACCAGATATTCGGCAACCCCGGGAACGACAAGATCTTCGGAGGAGCCGGGCCCGACAGCATCTTCGGCCAGGGCGGCACCGACATCGGCGACGGTGGCACCGGTCGTGACTCGTGCTCGGGGGTCACGACGGCCCGAAGCTGCTGAGAGGAGCGCAGCGTTCCGGTGTACGGATCCTGATCGGATCCGGCGCGATTCGTACACCGGAACGGCGCGCGTGACTGCTAGGTCGCCTCGTTCGACACTGTCACCAGCCGCTCGAGCACGGCCGCGGCGTGGCCCTCGTCCACCGACGCAGTCGCCGCGGCCAGGCCTTCGGCCAGATCCTCGGCCACGCCGGCGGCCACCAGGCCTGCGGCGGCGTTGAGCAGCACGAACTCCCTGCGGGCACCGGGCTCGCCATCGAGGACGCGGCGGGCCAGGTCGGCGTTGGTGGCGGGGTCACCGCCCTGGATGTCCTCCAGGGTGGCCGGCCTGAGCCCCAGAGCGCCCGGATCGACGTCGTAGGACCGGACGTCGCCGTCCCGCAGCTCCAGCACGGTGGAGGTCGTGATCGTGGACAGCTCGTCGAGCCCGTCATGGCCGTAGACCACCAGGGCCCGTACCGCTCCCTGTGACCTGAGCACACCGATGAGCTTGTCGGCCATGGCCGGGTCGCTGACCCCCAGCACCTGGCGACGGACCCGGGCCGGATTGGCCACCGGGCCCAGGAAGTTGAAGACGGTGGGAACGCCCAGCTCGCGGCGGGTCGGGCCGACGTGGCGGAACGCCGGGTGGTAGCGGGGCGCGAAGCAGAAGCCCATGCCGGCCCGCTCGACGCAGGCGGCCACACGGGTGGGGGCTACGTCGATGGCCACGCCGAGGGCCTCCAGCAGGTCAGCCGACCCGCATTGCGAGGACTGTGACCGGTTTCCGTGCTTGCAGACCTTGGCCCCGGCCCCGGCCACCACCAGGGCGGCCACCGTGGAGGCATTGATGGTGCAGGTGCGGTCACCGCCCGTGCCACAGGTGTCGACTGCGTCGGTGCCCGCCGCCAGGGCCACCGGTTCGCCGAATCGGCGCATGACCTCGAGCAGGGCCACCATCTCCCCCACCGTTTCGCCCTTCATGCGGAGGCCGACGGCGAAGGCGGCGATCTGGGCGGGGCTAGCCGCGCCCTCGAGCACCTCGGTCACCGCCGCGGTGACCTGGGCGGCGTCGAGGTCGCGTCCGGCGGTGAGGGGGCCGAGGACGGCAGGCCATCCTCCGATGTCGGCGAGGGTCACGGCGCGGAACGGTAGCGGCCGGATGCCGCCTCACGCAGGGGCCGGATCAGGCGGCTGCGGTCTTGCGACGCTGACGAAGGATCCGGCGCCGCTCTTTCTCGGTGGCGCCGCCCCAGATTCCCTCCGACTCGCGGTTCGCGAGCGCGAATTCCAGGCACTGCTGCTGTACCACGCACGTGTTGCAGACTGACTTCGCCCGGTCCATGCCGACGTCCTCGGACGGGGCATAGAAGATTTCGGGGTCCAGCCCTCGGCACGCGCCTCGAAGACGCCAGGACAGATCCATTGCAATATCACCTTCCGCTCTCGGCCCGGTTCCAAACCTGGCTGTCCGTCGACCAGTGGAACGACCTCCCGAATTATCCAACGGAAACGTTGCCGAAGTCCATTCTGATCGGGTGTGGGCGGCTTTGCGCTCGTGGACCGCTCCGAGTCGGCCCACACCCGATCAGGGGGCAGCCGGCGAACCGTAGGATGCGCCGGTGACAACGACCCACCTCGACGAGCGAGACGTCCGTCCCGGCCGCCAGCGGGTGTCCCTCGCCATCGCCGTCGCCCTGTGCATCCCGGGAGCAGTGTCCCGCCTCGCCGACTACCACGGCGACCCGGGGCTGATGGCGCTGATCTTCGGCCTGTCCATCGTCGGCGCCGCCTTCATGCTCTCGTGGGCCGCCGAAGTGGCCCAGCTGGACATCTCCGCCGGCCTGGCCATCGCCCTCCTGGCCTTCATCGCCGTCCTGCCCGAGTACGCCGTCGACATGGTGTTCGCCTGGAAGGGCGGCAACGCCTTCGAACAGTTCGGGCCGAGCTGTCAGGCGCCGGGGGCCCCCGGCGAGTCGCCGTGCTCGCTGGCCCTGGCCAACATGACCGGTGCGAACCGGCTGCTGATCGGCATCGGTTGGTCGCTTGTCGTCTTCCTGGCCTGGTACGCCATGCGCCGGAAGAACAAGGCGGCCGAGGCCGCCGAGCCGGGCACCGTGACGACGCCGCTCAAGGGGATCCAACTCGAGCGCACGCACTCCGTCGAGCTGGCGTTCCTGACCATCGCCAGCGCCTACTCGCTCACCCTGCCTCTCAAGTCGTCCATCACCCTCTGGGACGCCCTGATCCTGGTGAGCCTCTTCATCGTCTACACGATCCGCATCTCGCGGGCGCCGGCCGAGGAGCCGCACCTCGTGGGTCCGGCCCTCTACATCGGCGGCTTCGACCAGAAGAAGCGCCGCTTGACGGTGCTGGCCCTGTTCCTGTTCGCGGCCACGATCATCCTCCTGTGCGCCGAGCGGTTCGCCGAAGCCCTGGTCGAGACGGGAGCGGAGTTCGGGATCAGCGAGTTCCTGCTCGTGCAGTGGCTGGCCCCGCTGGCGTCGGAGGCGCCGGAGCTGCTGGTGGCCGGGCTCTACGCCTGGCGCCTGAACACCAACGCCGGCCTGGGCACCCTGGTGTCCTCCAAGGTCAACCAGTGGACGCTCCTGGTGGGCACCCTGCCCATCGTCTTCGCTTTCGCGTCGGGCAGCCTCCACGGGCTGCCGATTGTCGCCCAGCAGCGCGAGGAGCTGTTCCTGACTGCGGCCCAGTCGGTCTTCGCGGTGGCCATCCTGACCAACCTCTCGATCAGCGTGCGGGAAGCCGGGATGCTGTTCGGCCTGTTCTGGGCCCAGTTCGTGTTGGGCGCCGTCGTCCCGGAGTCCTGGCACGGAGGCGAACTGGTGGCCGTGGGCATCGTGTACCTGCTGCTCGCCGCTGTCTACTTCTGGCGGCAACGGGATGCTGTGCCCCGGCTCCTGCGGGACGGTCTACGGACGAACTACGCCGAGCTGACCCGCCAGGGGTGACGTTCGACCGCGCCGTCGCCCTCGAGCGGCTCGCCACCGAGACGTTCGACGTCCTGGTGGTCGGGGGTGGGATCACCGGCGCCGGCGTGGCCCTCGACGCCGCCTCCCGTGGTATGCGCGTTGCCCTCGTCGAGAGGGACGACTTCGCCTCCGGCACGTCGTCGCGCTCGTCCAAGCTGGTCCACGGCGGTCTTCGCTACCTGAGCCAGGGCGACTACCGGCTCGTGGCCCAGGCACTGGCCGAGCGGCAACGGCTGCTCGGGAACGCCCCCCACCTGGTCCGGCCTCTCCCCTTCCTCGTGCCCTCCTACGGGAGCCGGACCCGGATGCGGGCGGTGTCCTCGGCGCTGTGGCTCTACGACCTGGCCGGCGGCTTCCGGATCGGCCGGCTCCACCGCCGGCTCTCGACGGGTGACGCCATGGCCCACTCGCCGTCGTTGCGCACCGACGGCCTGATCGGCGCCCACCTGTACCTCGACGCCCAGGCCGATGACGCCCGGCTGACCCTGGCCGTCGTCCGTACAGCCGTGCTCGACCACCGGGCCGTGGCCGCCAATCACGTGGCGGTGACCGGCCTGCTCAGTGGCACCGGCGGGCGGGTGGCCGGTGCCTCGCTCCGGGCCGACGGCCGGGAGCTGGAGGTCCGGGCGTCGGTGGTGGTCAACGCCGCCGGTGTGTGGGCCGACGCGCTGGTGGGCGAGGGCCCGGCCACCATCCGGCCGGCGAAGGGCGTCCACGTCACGGTGCTCGCCGACCGCGTGCGGACCGATGTCGCCCTCGTCCTGAGCGTCGCCGCCGACGGACGGTCGATCTTCGTCGTGCCGTGGGCGGGCACGGGCCGGGTCTACATCGGCACCACCGACACCGACTACACCGGGCCCCTCGACTCCCCCGTCTGCACCCCCGCCGACGTCGCCTACCTGCTGGACGCAGTGAATGCGGCCCTGACCACCGACCTGTCCCCCGCCGACGTGGTCGGCGCATGGGCCGGGCTGCGGCCGCTGGTGGTCGGCGCGGCCAGCGCCCGCAGCGCCGACCTGTCCCGCCGCCACCGGGTGACGTCCAGCCGGCCCGGCCTCATCTCCATCAGCGGCGGCAAGCTGACCACCTACCGGGCCATGGCGGTCGACACCGTCGACCAGGTGGAGGCGGCCCTCGGACGATCACACCGCCCGTCACGCACCGCCAACCTTGCGCTGCGGGGCGCCACCTCCCACGCTGACGGCCATCTCGCCGGTCGGTACGGGAGCGAGGCGCGGGTGCTCGACGCGCTGGTGGCCGCGGAACCCTCCCTCGGCGAGCCGCTCGTGCCGACTCTCCCCTACCTGCGGGCCGAGGCCGTCTACGCCGCCCGCCACGAGATGGCCCGCACCCTCGACGACGTGCTGGCCCGACGGACCCGCTCCCTGATCCTGGCCCGTGACGCGTCCCTGGACGCGGCGGCCGACGTCGCCCGCCTGATCGCTCCCGAGCTCGGTTGGAGCGAGGCCGACGAAGCGGCCCAGGTCGCCGCCTACCGGGCAGGCGCGAAGGCGTGACGGACATCGTCGAACGGCTGCGGTCCGTGTGCGCGCACGTGTCCACCGACGCCGAGGACCTGGCGGCCTCCGCACGCGACCGGTGGGCCTTGGCTGCGAGCGTGGCCCGGGCCCCCGATGCCGTCGCCCGACCGGCGACCACGGCCGAGGTGGCGGCGGTGCTGGCCTTGTGCTCGAAAGCCCGGGTGCCGGTCACGCCGGCCGGGGCCGGCAGTGGCGTGTGTGGTGGGTCGATGCCGGTCCACGGCGGCGTGGTGCTCGACCTGCGGGGCCTGTCCGGCATCATCGCGGTCGACAACCACTCGCTCCTGGCCGACGTCGGTGCCGGCACCCAGGGTGACCTGCTCGAGGCCGAACTCCGCGCCGAGCACGGCCTGACCCTGGGCCACCGCCCCCAGTCCATCGCCATCTCGACCGTCGGCGGCTGGCTGGCGTGCCGCTCGGCTGGGCAGTACTCGACGCGCTACGGCAAGATCGAGGACATGGCCGTCGGGCTGGAGGTCGCCCTCGCCGGCGGTGGGGTCATCCGCACGGGCGGGGCGCCCCGGGCTGCCACCGGGCCCGATCTCACCCAGCTCTTCGTGGGCAGCGAAGGGACGCTCGGCGTCATCACCGGCGCCCGCCTGCGCCTCCATCCCGCACCGGTGGCCGAACGACGGGCCGCCTGGGGCTTCGACTCGTTCGCAGCGGGGGTCGACGCCTGCCGGCGCGTCCTGCGTCGGGGCGCTACACCGGCAGTTCTCCGCCTCTACGACGTGGCCGAGTCCCAGCGGTCCTTCGACCGTGCCAGCAACGTGCTCGTGGTCCTCGACGAGGGCGACGGCCTGATGGTCGAGGCAGTGCTGGCCATCGTGGCCGAAGAGTGTCGAGGGGCAGAGGAGCTCGGGACCGGGCCGGTCGACCGGTGGATGGACACCCGCGACGACACCTACGACACCGAGGCACTGGCCCGCCAGGGCATCGTGGGCGACACCATGGAGGTCGCCGCCTCGTGGTCGACGCTGGTGGCGCTGTACGAGGGGGTGAAGGCGGCGGTCGCCGAGGTGCCAGGGACGGTGTGGACGTCCGGCCACCTGTCCCATGCCTACGGCGACGGGGCCTGCGTGTACGTCACCATCGCCGGCACGGGCGACGGTTGGTACGTACCGGCCTGGGACGCCGCCGCCGGCATCGTGCTCGACCACGGCGGCGCCCTCAGCCACCACCATGGCATCGGACTGGCGAAGGCCCGCTTCCTGCCTTCTGCGCTGGGAGGGGGCTACACGGTGCTGGCCGACATCAAGCGGACGCTCGACCCGGCCGGCGTGCTCAACCCGGGCAAGCTCGGTCTGCCCGGCCCCTTCGGCGACGTGGGCTGGCCGGCGCGATGACCGTCGACTGGCGGGCCGTGGTCGCAGGAGCGCGACTTGCCGTGTTCGTCGCCGCCGCCGCCATCGTCCTGGGTCAGGCCATCCGGTCGCTGACCGGAACGAGCGCAGCGCTTCCCCTCTATCTGGTGCTGCTGGGAGGGCTGGCGGCGGGCGGGCGGGCGGCGGCCCGGAGGCAGCCGTCGAGCCCCCTGACCCACGGCGCGCTCGCCGCCCTGACCGCCTACATCGTCCTCATCGCCGTCATCATCGTCGTCGACCTGCTCCTCGACAGGGAGGTCGCCGATCCGGTCCTGCTCGTGTTCCACGCGCTGATGTCGGCATCCGCCGGCATCTTCGGCGGGTACCTGGCCGCGAGGCGCCCGCGGACTTCCAGCGCTTCGGAGGAGCAGTGAGCCTGCTCGTCATCGACGTCGGCACGAGCAGCGTGCGCGGGTCGATCGTCGCCCCTGATGCCACGGTGAGGACCACCCACCGCCGGGCCCTGCTTCCCTCCACCCCGGCACCGGGCTTCGTCGAGCTCGATGCGTCGGCACTGGCGGCCGCCGTCCTCGACGTTGCCCACGCCGCGCTGTCCGAGGCCGGTCCCGCCGACGCGGTCGGCATAACCAACCAGCGCTCGAGCACGATCGTGTGGGACCGCAGAACCGGACAGCCGGTCGGCCCAGGCATCGGCTGGCAGGACCAGCGGACGGTGATGATGTGCCTGGCCCTGCAGGCCCAGGGCCTGCGCCTCTCGCCCAGCACCTCGGCCACCAAGCTGGCCTTCCTGCTCGACACCGCCGACCCTGAGCGCACGCGCGACCTGTGCTTCGGCACCGTGGACACGTGGGTGGCCTGGACCCTTTCCGCCGGCGACCTCCACGTCACCGACCTGTCGAACGCGGGCGTGACCGGGCTCATGCGGCTCGACGGCTCGGGATGGGACACCGCAGTCCTCGACACCCTCCGCATCCCCCTCGGCGTCATGCCCCGGATCGTGGACTCCTCCGCGGTCATCGGGCCGGCCCGCGCCCTCCCCGGTGCGCCGCCCATCGCCGGGGTGGCCGGAGATCAGCAGGCGTCGTTGATCGGCCAGGGCTGCACCCGGCCCGGACTGGCCAAGATGACCTTCGGCACCGGCGGCATGCTCGACCTGTGCCTCGGCCCCGACCGCCCGGCCTTCGAGCAGCGGGGGTCGCACGGGACGTTCCCCATCGTCGGGTGGCGTCGGGAGGGGCGGGTCACCTGGGGGCTGGAGGCATTCATGCTCACCGCCGGCCAAGCGGTCGAGTGGCTGCGCGACGACCTCGGGATCATCGCCGACGCAGCCGAGTCCGAGGCCGTCGCGTCGGCGTGCGACACGACGGGCGGCGTCTGGTTCGTGCCCGCCCTGCTCGGGCTGGCCACTCCTGCGTGGGACTTCGGCGCCCGGGGCACCCTGCTCGGCCTGACCGGAGGGACCGGCCGGCCGGAGGTGGTGCGGGCGGTGCTCGAGGGCGTGGCCCACCGGGGCGCCGACCTGCTCGACGCCGCCGAGGCCGACGGGGCGTGCCACATCCCCTCCTTGCGGGTCGACGGCGGGATGAGCGCCAATACGGTCTTCGTGCAGGCCCTGGCCGACGCCTGCCGTCGCCCGGTCGAGGTCTCGCCGGTGCTGGAGGCGACCACCCTCGGCGCCGCCTTCCTGGCCGGCATGGCCGTCGGCGTCTGGGCCGGAGAGGACGAGGTGGCCGCCACGTGGTCGCCCCGGGCCACGGTCGAGCCCGCCAACGAGCCCGACCGCGGCCGCTGGCGGGACGCTTGCGACCGGGCCCGGGAATGGATTCCCGAGCTCTCCGCCCTCGAATTCTGAGCCCTACGGCGTGTCGGCCGTACAGGCCGGGAAGGCCGTGGTGTAGCGGTTGTCCTGCCAGACATTGGCGTCGCAGTTGGGGTTGTTGTCGAGCAGGTCGAACGTCGGGCCGAAGTTCGTCGATGCCGGCGGCAACACCACGTTGTTGACGGCAGTGTTGTTGCGAATGATGTTCCGCAGGGAGCCGTTGCGGACGGAGATTCCGTTGTCGGCGTTCTGGGTGGAGATGTTGTTCTCGACGATGTTGTCGTTGGCTCCGCCGATCTGAAGGCCGATGCCGTTGCCGCGGCGGGCCGTCTGACGGTAGAAGCCGTTGCGGGTCACCACGTTGCCCCGCACGATGGTGAAGGTGTTGTCCCGGAACAGCGTGATGCCGTCGAGCCCGCTGTTCGTCACCCGGTTGTTGAGGATGCTGTTGCCGGTGTTGCCCGGCTCGAGGCGGATGCCGATGTTGTCGTTGTTGACGACGTTGTTCGGCTGCCGGGCCTGGATGTTCCCGCTGACATTGTTCCCGTCAACCACGTTCCCACTGGAGACGCCGGTGGTCGAACGGGGGTGGGCCGAGTCGACGTTGGAGTAGATGCCTATCCCCGAGTAGGGCCCGTTGTTGACCGTGCTGTTGTTGAGGATGCGGTTGTCCCTGGACGACAGGATGGCGATTCCGTCGCCACCGCGGCGGACGGGCACGTTCTCATAGGAGATGTTGTCGACCGCGTTCACGCCCTGCACCGTGTTCGCCGAACCGCCTTCAATCACCACACCCACGTCGAAGTTCGTCACGTTGCCGTTCCGCACGATCACGCCGGTCCGACCGACCAAAACGACGCCGCCCCCGTCGCCGGAGCTCGCCGTGCCGGCGACCGTGTGACCGTTGAGGTCGAGGGTGATGTTGTTGGCGCCGATGACGATGCCGTTGTTGGCACAGCCGCTCAGGTCGTTGTCCAGCACCGTGTTCTGGGTGATGGTCTGGCCGCAGCTCAGGACGGCTCCGGAGGCGGCGGTGGCCCAGACCGGCACTGCGAGAATCGCAGGCAGGGTGGCGAGGACGAAGGTGCGCAGCGTGGGCTTCATGAACCGTGTCTAACACCGCAGGTACCGGCGTACAATGGTCACGACGGTGAGTCGGCCGGGTGGCCGCGGCCCGGCATGACCGGGTCGAGGAAGGTCGGGGCTCCACAGGGCAGGGTGCTGGTTAGCGGCCAGTCGGGGCGACCCGCAGGAAAGTGCCACAGAAAACAGACCGCCGATGGCCCCGAAGCTCATTGAGCAGAGCGGCACAGGTAAGGGTGAAACGGTGCGGTAAGAGCGCACCAGCGTCCGGGGTGACCCGGGCGGCTCGGCAAACCCCACCCGGAGCAAGGCCGAACAGGGGACGGATGCCCGTCCAGTGCCTCCTCGGAGGCGCACTCCCCAGGTAGGCCGCATAGATGGATGGCCACCGCGCCGCCCCCGGGCGGCGCACAGAACCCCGCCTACAGGCCGACTCACCGCCATTACCCCCTCTGACCAGGACCTTTGTCCCGGCAGGGGGGTCGGCGGTCGCGCCAAGAGTCGCGGTTCAAACATTCGTCGTGCAGACCGGTGACCACAGAGAGCGGTTTAGCGACACGTCTGCGCCCAGTGGATCCTCTTGCAGAAGGTCTTGATCCAGACGGCGCCGAGGTGCACCCCTGCACATGGATGAAGCGGTCGGCGAACATCATCGTGATCCATGAGCGCAGCCATTTCCTGGCCTGGGTTGTCGGCCGCGCTGCGTGGCGGCCGCTGCCGGTCTCGCCGGGATAGGGGGAGCTTCGTCGACCAAGCCCACCGGCCCGCCCCCGAAGCGCCGGGTAACGGATCTCCTGCGACCCGAGCGCAGGAGATCCGTCAATCCGGACCCGTCAGAACCCGAACCCTCCCGGGAGGCCGATGACATCGATGAAGGCGATCATGCCCAGCTCGTGGTGGGGCGTGAACATGGCGTCGGGAATGGGACAGAAGACCAGCGTGCGCCCGGGAGCAAGTGAGAGCGGCCCACTGGAGCGACCGCCGGGCAAAGCGAAGACGTCCCCTGCGGGCCTGCCGCCAGGGCAGGCGGCCACGAAGTCCTCCACCGACTCGACTGTCCCGAGGAACTCGATGGCTTCCTCAGCCGTCGTGATGCTCTCGGAACACTCCGACCCGAGGTTGATGGCCACCAGGACGTGCGGCTCGCTGCCGAGGTTGAAGAACCGCAGATTGTATTCACCCGCCGGGAGCCTGGAGGGCACACCTTGGAAGGAGTAGTCCCTGGCCACGACGCCCAGTGGGTACGTGCGGGCGGCCGTAGCCGCCTGTGGTGCGAAGGTCAGTGCCGAGGCCGCCAACGCCGTCACGGCGACTACCCGTCCCACTACCGACCGCCTATGCGTTTCCATCCCGTATCCCCAATCCGTCGATTCACTGTTGACCAGTGGGACGCTAGCAATCGCCGCAGCCGGGAACCATGGTGGTGGTAGCACCCTTCTCCGAGGTCGTGCCGACACGTCGGCCACGACGCGTCGACCCTGGGAGGGCCGATATCAACCCACTGGCAGCCGTGGCTGTCGGTGGCGCCGAATGGCCCGGTCGACCTCACCTGGTTCGACCAGCGTAACTGCTACCCGGAGCCCACCTTGCCGGAGGGGTACTGCGCGTCGTCGTCGGGCGGGGAGCCACGTTGTGGCCTGACGCTCCTTTCTGCGACCTCTCTCACGACATCGGGCCGCCGTTGGCCTTCGGCCCGGGGTGGGCTTTCCAGCGGCGAAGGGCGATGCCGGCCCAGATGAACTCGACCACTCCAAAGGGCCATGCGCCAGACAGGAAGCCGTACAAGCTGGAGAGCACGCACCCAGCTGCGAACCCGAGCACGAAGCTGCGGGCACGGTGCTCCAGCGCGTACATCGTCATCATGAACGTGAGCGCGAGTACCCCGAACGCGGTGACTGCCACAGTTCCAGTGGATCATGGAGTCCTCGTCCCGGCGTTCCGTGCGGCGCCGCGGCTGCTGATCTGCGGCCGTCTCCGTGTCACGGTCCGGGTCGGCGACCGATGGCGAAGAAGAGAGGTACGAAGATCCAGGGCCGATCTTCGAGCGTGTCCATCCGGTCGAAGGCGGCCGCCCAACGCTGGACATCGTCCGGCGTTGCCATTCCAGCCTCCTTGAGCGCCTCCCGTCCGGCCCAACTCGGAGGACGGAATCCTGGGGGCACGGACGCAAGCTCGTATCGCCCTTGATAGGCGATGAGGTCGAGGCCGGTCGTTTCCAGGAGCTCGTTCAGGCGCAGCCCTACCGAAATGTCGTTTCCGCACTCGCGGTGCCACTGCCATGCGCATCACCGACGTCGACTGTCACGGTGTGTATGCCGGCGCGAGCGACAGCCGAGCGCGCCGCTTCCACCGCACCCGCGTCCCGGTCAACGGCGAAGACCCTGCCGGCAGAGCCAACGAGGTCAGCCAGGACCAGGGATATCGCGCCGGGTCCACAGCCCACGTCGGCCACGACGGCACCTTCGACAACCCCGGCCGCTTCCCACAGGTCCTGTTCCATGCGCGCCGCCGACTGCGCCATGAATGTGTCCGTCGCCATCAGCCGTCGCTTGAGGCCTGGACGGCCGCCATGCCGGCGAGCATCGCTTCGAGGGCGGCGTGATCGGGGCCGACGAAGGGGTCGGCGGCGGGGGCCATGGCCAGCGATTCGACGAAGAGGGCGAGCATGGCGCCGGGGGCGGGCGGCAGGTGGCTGCTGCACACCATGGTCGGCTCGATCGCCCGGAACTGGTCGAGGGCGTGGCCGAAGGCGTTTCGATCGACGCGGTGCACCCAGGGCGACTCGATGGTGGCCCAGCGGACCTGCCCCGCCTGCAGCTCGCCGGTGTCGAGATCGGCGGCGTCCTCGGGGACCGCCGGCAGCAGCGCACCGAAGCAGTCGGAGCTGAACAGGATTCCGGAGCGGTCGTCGACGAAGCCAGTGGTGATCGGGTTGTCGTAGACGGGCGGCTTCACCGCCGTCAGACGGCGGTCGCCGACCGTCACCGACTGGCCGGGGTTGATGAGGTGGACGCGGTCCATCGGCAGTGGCGCCGACGACAGCCCCATGATGCCGACGCCGAGGAACGACGTGATCACGCGCAGGTGCGGGTTCGCCGCGAGAAGCGCGGCCAGGGAGCCGATGTGATCGAAGTCGGTGTGGGTGAGCCAGATCCAGCGCAGCTCGGCCGGGTCGATCACCGATGTCAGCGCGGTCATGAACTCGGGGGCGCCGGCCACGGTGCCGGTGTCGACGAGGACGGGCTCGCTGCCGTGCAGCACGAAGGCGTTGATGGCGATCGAGCCGAGGGCAGGGATGGCGGCGGTCGTGGTGATCACGTCGACGCCGGGCGTGGCAGTGAAGCAGGCGGTCATGACCGGGCCTCCTCCTGGGGCTCGAGCGACGCAGATGCGCTGCGGTGGTCGGCCTCGGCGGCCGCCTTGAGGCGATCAAGCGTGGTGCCCATGCCCTCGAGCAACTCCTTGTGGCGGTTCAAGGGGACGTCGAGGATGCGGGCCCAGGTCGGGATCCACCGAACTTCGTAGGACTCGGTGACCCGCGTGCCGCCGGCGGCCAGGGGTTCGAATCGGTAGCGCCACGCGGTCGACTCCCGTCCGCCCTCGTCGGTGATGAAGGCGAACTCACGCCCGGGATCGGCCACCAGCACCCGGCCGTGGCGGGAGTAGCGGATGCGACGCCCCGGCCCTACGGCGTTGTGCCCCACGAACGTCGTGTTCGCCACCGGCACGGTGACGTCGCCCTCCCATTCGACGCCCTCGCACTCCGGGCTCCACTCCCCGATGCGGGGCAGGTCGGAGACCATCCCGTAGAGCACGCCGGCGTCGGCCTTGATATCGAGTTCGACGCTGTCCTCCGTCAACCACCACCGCTGGTTCCTCGGTGCCATCTGCGCTCTCCCCTTTCACGCTTACGTTGCGACATCGGTAAGCTACGAGTATTAGCTAGTGCTGTCAAGAGAATCTCATGCTACTGTTGACCACATGGCATCGATGACCGCCGAGTCGACCTCTGCACCACCCGATCGTCGGGCCCGACGACGTCAGGAGACCATCGAGGAGATCCTCGCCATCGCCGCAGACGTGATGACCGAGGAGGGCGTCAACGGGCTCAGCCTCTCCGAGGTGGCCCGCCGGCTCGGGGTGAAACCACCGTCGATCTACAAGTACTTCGACTCGATCATGGGCATCTACGACGCCCTCTTCGAACGGGGACAGCGAGACAACCTCGAGATCATGCGCCACGCAATGGAGAGCGCCGAGCCCGGCCTCGAAGCCCTGGCGGCCGGCCTCGATGCCAGTGGTCGGTGGGCGCTCGACCACCCCGCAACGGCGCAGCTGCTGTTCTGGCGGCCGGTTCCCAGCTTCGAGCCAACTGCCGAGGCCATGGCCCCCAGCGTCGAGATGGTCCAGCTCCAACGCCAGGCGTTGGCCGACGCGGTGGTTGCGAGGCAGCTCGGTCCCGGCGCCGACTCCGACGAGGCGCTCTACCTCACATCGGTCTTCGTCAGCGGCGTCCTCGGCCAGGCGATGGCCAACGAGCCCGGCCTCCCCTGGGGCGAGGGTCGCTTCAGCCCGCTGCTCCCCAAGCTCCTCGGCTTGCTTGGCGCCCTGTACCCCTCGAACCCCGCCCGCCCTCGCCGGTCGTGAGGCGTCGGCTCTGCGCCCGATCCTTGGTTGGCCGGCGGGAACGCTGCTGAGCTCCGCCGCAGGAGTGCCGTGGCATCCGGCTCGCTGTTGCGCACAGCCCGCCGTTGACCGCCGGCAAGGTGCGATCCCGGTTACCCGGTAGCCGTTTCGGCCGGGGCCGGACCCAGGCTCTGTCGGGGCCTCGGCGCCCGGCCCAGGGGCTGCGTGGGGGCGGGGCGCGGCGTAGGAGCGGGGATCGGGCGGCTGATCGGCTCGAGCCCGACGAGCAGAGGTTCGCCGTGGTGCGTCACCTCGATCGGGTCACCAACAAGCACGGCGTACGTGGCCTCCGCATGGGTGGCCGTCACCCTCATCCGGCGCCGGCGGTACCGGAGGTGGAACACGAACCTGGTGATGTCGGAGGGCAGGCGGGGAGCGAAGGTCAGGGTCCCGTCGTGGGCCCGAAAGCCGCCGAAGCCGGCCACCAGCGCCGACCAGCCGCCGGCCAGCGCGGCCAGGTGCAGACCGCCACCGGTGTTGTGGTGGAGGTCCTGGAGGTCGACGAGGCTGGACTCGGCAAGGTAGTCGTAGGCGAGCTCGAGGTGGCCGATCTCGGCCGCGAGCACGGCTTGGGTCGCGGCCGACAGCGACGAGTCCCGCACCGTGATCCCCTCGTAGTACGCGAAGTTGCGGGCCTTCTGCTCGGCGGTGAAAGCGTCTGGTTGCAGATGCATGGCCAGCACCAGGTCGGCCTGCTTGACCACCTGCTTGCGGTAGATGTCGAAATAGGGGAAGTGAAGGAAGATCGGGTACTGGTCGCCGCGGACCGCGTCGAAGTCCCACACCTCGTGATTGGTGAAGCCGGCGGACTGCGGGTGGACGCCGAGCACCTCGTCGTAGGGGATGTACATGGCGTCGGCAGCCGCCCGCCAGGAGACGATCTCGACGGGGTCGACCTCGAGAGCCTCGGCCTGGCTCGGATGGCGCTCCGCCGCTGCCGCTGCGGCGCGCAGGTTCTGCTGGGCCATGAGGTTCGTGTAGACGTTGTCGTCGGCCAGCGCGCTGTACTCGTCGGGGCCGGTGACGCCGGGGATGCGGAAGCATCCGTCGCGGTCGTGGTGGCCGAGGGACCGCCACAGGCGGGCCGTCTCCACGAGGATGTCGTGGCCGACGTCGCGCTCGAAGTCCTCGTCGCCGGTGGCGTCGACGTAGCGGACGACGGCGTCGGCGATGTCGGCGTTGACGTGGAAGGCAGCCGTCCCCGCCGGCCAGTACCCGGAGCACTCCTCCCCTGCGATCGTCCGCCACGGGAACGCGGCGCCCTTGAACCCGAGCGTCTCGGCCCGCTGTCGGGCGACAGGAAGGATGCTGTGCCGCCACCGGAGCGCGTCGGCCGCCGCTGCGGGGAAGGTGTAGGTCAGCACCGGGAGGACGAAGGACTCCGTGTCCCAGAAGGCGTGGCCGTCGTATCCCGAACCGGTCAGGCCCTTGGCCGGTATGGCCCGGCCCTCGGCGCGGGCGCCGGCCTGGAGGATGTGGAACAGGGCGAAGCGGGCCGCCTGCTCGATCTCGGGGTCACCCTCCACCTCGACACTGGCGTCTTCCCAGAACGAGTCGAGATACCCCCGCTGCTCGGCCAGCAGGCCGTCCCACCCGGTCCGGCGGGCGGCGGTCAACGCAGCCACCACTTGGTCGAGCAGAGCCTGGCGGGACCGCAGGCTCGACCAGCCGTAGGCCAGGAACTTGATGATCCGCAGCCGCTGGCCGGGCTGAAGGACGGTGGTCACGGTGACCCGCCCGGTATCGGGACCCGACTCGGCGGCGATCTCGGTGGCCGGCGGGCAGTCGACGACGTGATCCATCGCCGCCGCCATGCGCAGGCCGCTCACGGCGGTGTGGTGGGCCAGCTCGACGGCGGTCCGGCCTCTGGTGCCGTGGTCCTCCGAAACCAGGGGGGCCGACAGTGCGGCCGCCACTCGCGGGTCCTTCCCCGGCATGGGTAGGGGCTCGTTGGCCACCAGCTCGGACTGCACGACCACCCGGGCGCGGTCGCCTATCGCCTCGACCTCGTAGCAGATGGCGGCGACCGCCCGCTGGGTGAACGACACCAGCCGGGTCGACCGGACATGGGCGGCCTGGCCGGCGGGCGACACCCAACGCACATCACGCGTGAGCGTCCCCGCCCGCAGGTCGAGCGACCGCTCATGGGACTCCAACCGCCCGTACCGAACGTCGAACGGCTCGTCGTCGACCAGCAGGCGCAGGAGCTTTCCGTTGGTGACGTTGATCATCGTCTGGCCGGACTCGGGGTAGCCATAGCCCGCCTCCGCATGCGGCAGCGGGCGGATCTCGTGCAGGCCGTTGAGGTAGGTGCCGGGTAGCCCGTAGGGCTCACCCTCGTCGAGGTTCCCCCGCAGGCCGAGGTGGCCGTTGGCCAGCGCGAAGATCGACTCGGACTGGGCCAGCACGTCGAGATCGAGTGTGTTCTCCCGGATGCACCACGTCTCGAGGGAGTAACAGGGGTGGATGATCATGTCAGTCGGCGATCGAGCGGGACCAGTAGCCGGGGTCGCCGCCGGTGATCCGGGTCACCTTCTGGGTGGCGTTGTCGACCACCACGATCATTCGCCCTGCACCCTGGTCGACGGCCGCCACCTTGGTCTCACAGCAGAAGGCCAGGAGCGCCCCGTGGGCGGCGGTGACCGTGGCCGCCCCGTCCCCCACCTGCACGCCGCCCCTGGTGACCGGACCGGGGGCGCTGCTCGACCAGTCGGTCAGCAACGGCGACGTCACCGACTCGGTGCGGAAGTTCAGGGTCAGGCCGCGGCTGCCGCTGATGTCCCACCGGAGGAAGTCGTACCTCTTGCCGCTGAGATCGGTCTCCTGGCCCATGGCCGCCGGCTGGCCCAGCACGGCGATGGCCTGCGACTTGTCGGCACCGAGAGGGATGCCCGCCACCGCCGCCGGCTCGATGACCGCCCGGGCGGCACTCGGCCGGGCCGTCGTGGTGGTGCCGGCTGCGGGCCGAGTGGTCGTGGTCGCCGCCCCGCCGCCGGTGGTCGGGGTGAGGGCCGGGGCGATCGATGTGGTCGTCAGCGGGGCCTCGGTCAACGTCGCTGTGGGGGCGGCATCGTCGTCCCCGGAGCCGCAGGCGGTGGTCAGCACGCCCGCAAGCGCGAGCGTCAGGAGCCAGCGTCTCATGGGGTTACCGTAGGCCGTCGGCGGCGTTCACAGAGCGTTCACAAAGCAGACTTGGTTCGGCAACGCCGATGAGGCTCACTAGTACGGTCAGAGATCTCGGGCCGGCTGCGCCAGGACCCGACCCGCTACCCGAGGAGTTACGTGGCCTTCAAAGCTGAGTACATCTGGATCGACGGAACGGAGCCGACGGCCAAGCTGCGGTCGAAGACCAAGATCATGGCCGACGGCGCCGAGCTGTCGATCTGGGGCTTCGACGGATCGTCGACCAACCAGGCGCCCGGCAGTGCTTCCGACTGTGTGCTCCAGCCGGTGTTCTCCTGCCCCGACCCCATCCGCGGCGGCAACGACGTGCTGGTGCTGTGCGAGGTGCTGCTCACCGACATGACGCCGCACCCCACCAACACCCGGGCACCCTTGCGCGCGGTGGCTGAGAAGTACGCGGCGCAGGAGCCGTGGTTCGGCATCGAGCAGGAGTACACCTTCTTCGAGGGCAGCCGGCCGCTCGGCTTCCCGCCCAAGGGCTTCCCCGCTCCTCAGGGTGGCTACTACTGCGGTGTCGGCTCGGACGAGATCTTCGGCCGGCCCATCGTCGAGAAGCACATGCAGGCCTGCCTCGACGCCGGCCTGCTGTTCTCGGGCATCAACGCCGAGGTCATGCCCGGGCAGTGGGAGTTCCAGATCGGCCCAGGCTCTCCCCTCGATGTCTCCGACCACCTGTGGGTGGCCCGCTGGCTGCTCTACCGCACCGCCGAGGACTTCGACGTGTCGGCCACGCTCGACCCCAAGCCCGTCCACGGCGACTGGAACGGGGCCGGCGCCCACACCAACTTCTCAACCAACGCCATGCGGACGAGCTACGACCCGATCATCGCCGCCTGCGAGGCTCTGGGCGAGAAGTACATGGAGCACGTTCACCAGTACGGCTTCGGCATCGAGGCCCGGCTGACCGGCCTGCACGAGACCGCCCCGTGGAACGAGTTCAGCTACGGCGTGTCGAACCGGGGCGCCTCGGTGCGCATCCCCTGGCAGGTCGAGGTGGACAAGTCCGGCTACATCGAGGACCGCCGCCCCAACGCCAACTGCGACCCCTACCTGGTGACCAGGGCCATCACCGAGACCTGCTGCTCGGCCCTCGAGGGGAAGTACATGGGCTAAGACGCCGACGACGAACCGGTGACACGTGGTGTCGTATGTCGCACGTCGTGTCACCGGTTCGGTTATTTCGTCCGCTTCCGGCGGGAAGGCGGCTCGGAGGAATTGGTCAGCTCGCTGTCGGGGGTGAGTTCGTGCTGGCGCAGGAGGCCGTCGCTGTAGACGGAGCCTCCCGACTCGGAATACTTGCGAGCGTCGGGCGCCAGCCACACCGAGCCCGGCGACGACCCGGTGCCGCGGTACACGCTGCCCTCGAAGCCGACGACATCGCCGTCGTCGTCGGCACCTCGCACGTGGTGAAAGGGCACCGTCGCGGACCGGATGAGGTGGTCGCAGTCGTCGAAGACGTGCAGGTCGATCCAGCTGTGATCCGCCTCCCTTTCTCCAGAGGGGTGTCTCGGTACCTACTCGACCGTACGGGGGGTCACGTTGCCCACGGGAGAACGGATCCGGTCGCCTCGGTTACGGAGATGACGGTTCCCCAAACGAGTCCACCATTCGAGCGTCCGCCGTGGGTAGCGTCCGTGCTGTGCAGCGGGAGTCGGATCGACGGCGGCACTCGACAGAACCAGAGGCCACCGACATCTCCCGCCAGCGGCGGGCCCGTTCCATTCGTCGAATCTTCGTCGCCAGTTTGGCGCTCTTCCTGGCCCTCGGCGCGTTGGGGTTCTACGGGGTCAGGACTCGGACGACAACCGCCTCCGGAGGCGGCTACGAGCTCTCCGTGCGCTACGCCAGCATCTCCCGGCCCGGGCTGGCCACCCCGTGGTCGTTCGCGGTCACCCGTGCCGGTGGGTTCCCCGACGGCCTCACCGTGGCCGTGACGTCGAGTTACTTCGACGCCTTCGACGAGAACGGCCTCGGCCCCGCCCCCGTCGGCGAGACCACCGATGGCGAGCGCACGATCTGGCGGTTCGCACCCCAGGCGAGTGACATCCTCTCGGTATCCTTCGATGCCCGCATCGAGCCCGGGGTGCAGCTGAGCAGCATCAAGGGCCGGATCGAGGTGCTCGCAGGCACCACCGGGCCGCCCGCCGTCGGCGTGGACTTCTCCACCTTCGTGATGCCCTGATGGAGATCATCCTCAGGGCTACCGTCATCTACTTCTTCCTGTGGGCAGTGGCCCGAGGCGTCGGGAAGCGGGAACTGTCGGAGATGACCGCCTTCGAGCTGATCCTGCTCGTCACCATGGGCGACCTGATCCAACAGGGCGCCACCCAGGAGGACATGTCGCTGATCGGGGCCGCGCTCGCCGTCGGCACGCTGGCCATGTGGATCCTGCTCGTCGCGTACCTGTCCTGGCGGTTCCGCCGGCTGCGCCCAGTGGTGGAGGGAGTGCCGGTGGTCGTGATCCACCACGGCGAGCCTCTTGACAAGGTGCTCGCCATCGAGCGGCTGACCCTCGACGAGGTGTACGAAGCCGCCCGCAACCAGGGCATCGCCGACCTGGCCGACATCGAGATCGGCGTGCTGGAGCCCGACGGCAAGTTCTCATTCCTGAAGGCCTCCGGACACGGCGACCAGCAGGGGTCCCCGGAGAAGCACGCGGGCTGAGACTCAGTCGACTCACAGGCGGCTCACAGCTCGCTGGGCCACACTGGAGGGTCATGACGGAGAAGGCCCGTATCCTGGTCGTCGACGACGAGCCGAACATCACCGAGCTCGTCAGTATGGCCCTGCGCTACGAGGGCTTCGAGGTGGAGGTTGCCGCCGACGGCCGCTCGGCCCTGGCCAAGGCCGCCACCTTCCGGCCCCACCTGATGGTGCTCGACGTCATGCTCCCCGACGTCGACGGCTTCGGCGTGCTCAAGCGCATACGGGCCGACGGCCAGCCGCTGTCGGTGGTGTTCCTCACCGCCCGCGACGCCACCGAGGACAAGATCAACGGGCTCACCCTGGGCGGCGACGACTACGTGACCAAGCCGTTCAGCGTGGAGGAGCTGGTGGCCCGGGTACGGGCGGTGTTGCGCCGGACGAACGGGTCGGGTCCCGGCGCCGGCTCGAGCCGGCTCATCTTCGCCGACCTCGAGCTGGACGAGGACACCCGGGAGGTGTGGCGGGGCACCGAGGCCATCGAGCTCACGGCCACCGAGTTCAAGCTCCTCCGCTACCTCATGCTCAACGCCCGCCGGGTGCTGTCGAAGGCGCAGATCCTCGACCACGTGTGGCAGTACGACTTCGGCGGCGACGCCAACGTGGTGGAGACGTACATCAGCTACCTCCGCAAGAAGGTGGACAAGGTCGAGCCCCGGCTGATCCACACCGTCCGGGGGGTGGGCTACACGCTTCGCGTCCCCACGGCGCGGTAATCGTGTCGCTCCGTACCCGCCTGCTCCTCGGGCTCCTCGGCCTGGTGTCGGTGGGCCTGGTGGCCTCGAACCTCATCACCTACCGGTTCCTCCAGTCGTTCCTCATGAACCGGCTCGACGAGCAGGTCCGTGCCGCCGTCGATCCGGTGGCCAGCCGGCTGTCCACCGGCGAGCGCCGCGCCCCGCCGCTCAGCCGCACCCCGATCCCCGGCGGAACGTACGGGGCGGTGGTCGACAACGACGGCGAAGTGGTCGTCAGCCGGCCGTTCGGCTACGCGGGCGACGACCTCGAAAGTCTTCCGCAGCCCAAGCTGATCGTCGGCGATCTGGCCAGGCGCCAGCCGTTCACGACCGACGCCGTGGAGCGGGGCGCCCCCGGCTTCCGGGTATTCGTCGAGCCGCTGTCGTCAGGCGCCGGCTACGTGGTGGTGGCCGTGCCCATGGACGATGTGGTCCAGACGCTCGGCCGGCTCGTCCTCATCGAGCTCTTGACGACCGGTGCGGTGCTGGCCGGCGTGGGCGTGCTGGCCCTGGTGGTGGTGCGGGCCGGACTGCGGCCGCTGGAGGACATCGGGGAGACGGCCGGAGCCATCGCCGAGGGCGACCTGAGCCGGCGGGTCGAGCGGGCCGAACCCCGCACGGAGGTCGGCCGCCTCGGGCTCTCGCTCAACGCCATGCTGACCCAGATCCAGACCGCCTTCGAGGCCCGACAGGCGTCGGAGGAACGCCTGCGGCGGTTCGTGGCCGACGCCTCCCACGAGCTCCGCACACCCCTGACGTCGATCCGGGGCTACGCCGAAATGTTCCGCCGAGGCGTCTCCGACCGCCCGGACGACCTGGCCACCTCCATGCGCCGGATCGAGGAGGAGTCGGCCCGGATGGGCGTGCTGGTCGACGACCTGCTCCTCCTGGCCCGCCTCGACCAGGGCCGGCCGCTGGAGCGCAAGCCCGTGGACCTGGCCCGGGTGGCCGCCGACGCGGTCGACGACGCGCGGGCGGTGGAACCGGAGCGTCGGATCACCCTCGAGGGGTTGCAGCCCGCGGTCGTCCTCGGCGACGAACTGCGCCTCCGCCAGATCGCCGCCAACCTGCTGGCCAACGCCCTCCAGCACACCCCGCCGACGGCTCCCGTACGCGTGGGCGTACGCCAGGACAACGGTTCGGTGGTGCTCGAGGTGGCCGACGAGGGACCCGGCCTGTTCCCCGAGGAGGCCGAGCGGGTCTTCGAGCGCTTCTACCGGGCCGATCCGTCGCGCAACCGGAACCTCGGCGGCACCGGACTCGGACTGTCGATCGTGGCCGCGGTGGCCGAGGCCCACGGGGGCCGGGCTCGGGTGGAGTCGGAGCCGGGGCGGGGGGCCCGCTTCTGGGTGGAGCTGCCGCCGGTACCGGACTCAGTGGCCGCCGCCGAAGGCCAGCGCGGCGACAAGGTCCATGCGGACCAGCTCGTCGAGGGCCCTCTCGATGTGGAAGGAGTACGCCGCGGCCTCCGCCGTCGCCCCGATGGCGACCGCAGTCACGATCGGTGAGCAGCGGGGATCGGTGCCGGGCAGCTCGGAGATGTCGACGGTCTGGGTCGGGTCGAGGTTCAGTTCCTCGCGAACCCAGGCCTCAAGATCGGGGGCCGTGGTCATGGCCCCATCTTCTCACCCACCTCGCAGGCTGTTCCCAGGATGCTCACAGGCAACGGTGGCTTACTAGGGCCGTGAGCGCGACGCACGACCTCTCGTCCCGCCTTGGCCCCGGGTCCCCCCACCCGCGGCCAGGGCGGAGCGAGTACTCCCCTGGTCCGACGTTGCGCCCGGCGGCCGCAGCCCTGCCCCACCGGGGCCTAGCGGCCGCCTTTCTCCTGCGTTCCACCCTAGGTATCTCAACGAGGTGAGTGACATGCCCGTCGACTTCGACTTCCCCGAAACGCAACCCACTTCCACGCCGCCGCCCGCCTACCCTGCGGGCACCTCCACACAGCAGTTCCCGACGCCGCAGTTCGAGGCGCCGCCCTTCGCGTCGCCCACCGCGCCGCCCACCCCCCCGCCTGCCGCGCCCCCGGGCCGCACGGGTGGCGTGGCCCCCCGCTGGCTGGGTCTGATCGTCGCCGCTTCCCTGCTCGGCGGCGGAGCTGCCGGCGCCGTCGCCAGCCGGGTGTCCGAGGACGAGGGTGGAACCTCCGGCTCGGTGGCCACAACAGTCAGCGGCGCCGCCAACAACGGCAGCGTCATCACCCAGACCGGCGACGTCCAGTCGATCCTGTCCAAGGTGCAGCCCGGCGTGGTCTACATCCACACCCAGGCCTCCCGGGGCGGCCGCTTCTTCCCGAGCCAGGGCGCAGGAACGGGCGTGGTCCTCACGGCCGGCGGCGAGGTTCTGACCAACGCCCACGTCGTCGCCGGCGCCACGTCGATCAAGGTCAACCTGGCCGGCGAGACCCAGTCCCGCGACGCCACGCTGGTGGCCGCCGACTCGGCCAACGACGTCGCCCTCATCAAGATCAACGGCGCCTCCAACCTCAAGACGGTCGAGCTCGGCAGCTCGGGCAACCTGCGGGTAGGTGACGACGTGGTGGCCATCGGCAACGCCCTCGACCTCAAGGGCGGCTTCACCGTGACCCGGGGCATCGTGTCGGCCCTGAACCGCTCGATCGGCGCCGAGGACGGCACCAACCTGAGCGGCCTGATCCAGACCGACGCCGCCATCAACCCCGGCAACTCCGGGGGCCCGCTCGTCAACGCCGGCGGACAGGTGATCGGGATCAATACCGCAGTCGACGGCCAGGCCCAGAACATCGGCTTCGCCATCGCCATCGACAAGATCAAGCCCATGCTCGAGGGCCTGCGCTCCGGGCGGAGCACGGCGACGTCGCCCCGGGCCTACCTGGGCGTGACCAGCCAGGCCGTCGACGGCACCGGCGCCACCGTCGTCGAGGTCGGCCCGGGCACTCCCGCCGCCGCCGCCGGCCTCGTGGCGGGCGACGTGATCACCGCCCTCGACAACCAGCCCGTCACCGACCCTGACGGCCTGTCCTCGGTCATCGGTGCCAAGAAGCCGGGTGACCGGATCACCGTCACCTACCAGCGCGGTGGCACCCGCCGCACCGCCCAGGTCACCCTGGGCACCCGTCCGACCGGCTAGTCGAACTAGTACCGGTGGGTGGGGTCGCCGGCCTCGATCTCCAGGTCACTCTCCACCATCATCGCGACCAGCTCGGGAAAGTCGACCTTCGGCTTCCACCCGAGCTGGTCTCGCGCCTTGGACGCGTCGCCGGTGAGGATGTCGACCTCGGCCGGGCGGGTGAAGCGGGGGTCGCTCTCGACCAGGTGCTTCCAGTCGTCGATGCCGGCGGCGGCGAAGGCCAGCTCGAGCAGCTCGCCGATGGTGTGGGTCTCCCCGGTGGCGATCACGTAGTCATCGGGCGTGTTCTGCTGGAGCATGAGCCACATGGCCTCGCAGAAGTCGCCGGCAAAGCCCCAGTCCCGGGCCGCGTCGAGATTGCCCAGCGTCAGCTTCTCCTGCAGGCCGAGCTTGATGCGGGCCACCCCGTTGGTCACCTTGCGGGTCACGAACTCCAGGCCCCGGCGGGGCGACTCGTGGTTGAAGCAGATGCCTGAGGTGGCGAAGAGGTCGTAGGACTCCCGGTAGTTCACCGTGATGTAGTGGCCGAAGACCTTGGCCGCCCCGTAGGGGGAGCGGGGGTGGAAGGGGGTCATCTCGGTCTGGGGGGTCTCGCGTACCTTGCCGAACATCTCCGAGGAGCTGGCCTGGTAGAAGCGGATCGTGTTGCCTGCACCGGCGCTGGCCGGGCCGCCGACGATGCGCACCGCTTCGAGCATGCGCAGCACACCGAGGCCGGTGATGTCGGCGGTGAGCTCGGCCTGGCGAAATGAGAGAGCCACGAAGCTGATGGCGCCGAGGTTGTAGACCTCGTCGGGCTGCACCTGCTCGACGGCGGCGATGAGGGAGGAGAGGTCCTGCAGGTCTCCCTCCACCAGCTCGAGCTTGGGCGTCTCCTCCTGGATCATCCTGATCTTGGGGTTGGCCTGGCCACGGACCATGCCGAAGACGTCGTAGCCCTTCTCGACCAGCATCTGGGCCATGTAGCGGCCGTCCTGGCCGGTGATTCCGGTGATTAACGCTCTGGGAGGCACCGACTGACGCTAGCCGCTCCGGCACCCTCCTCCCCCGGTGCGCCGGCTATGTCCGCCCCACCCCCTAGCCTGTGTCCCGTGGACCAGTTGGAGGTGACCGGGCGGCTGCCCGCGGTCCAGCCGCCCCGTCGCTTCACGCCGGGCGGCGGCGACCGGGCTGGGAGCGGTGGGCGACGAGGGCTGCTGCGCCTCCTGTTGGTGCTGGTGGTCGCCTTCGTCGTGGTCATCGCCCTCTGGGGGGTTGATACGAACGCCTCGCGGGGCGAGGTGGGCCGAAAGGTCACGCTGGGTGCCGAATCGGTGGCCGGCCTGAGTGCTCCGGAGTTGCAAGTGGCCGTCGCCGCGCTGGCCGAGCAGTACCGCACGGCCGAGGTGGTGGTCGACGCCCCCGACGGAGGCTTCTCGGCGAGCGCCGCTGAGCTCGGCCTGTCCGTCGTTCAGGACCAGACCGTGGCCGACGCCATGACGGTCGGCCGTACCGGCAACGTGGTCACTCGCATCTGGGGGTGGGGCCGCAGCTTCCTCGTCGAGCGCGAGGCGCCGGTGCGCATCGAGGTCGACCAGAGCGCGATGGCCCGCATCGTCACCGAGCGCGACCCGAAGCGGACGGCTCCGGTCGAGCCCTCGGTGATGGTGAAGGACGACAAGGTCGTGCCGAAGCCGGGCGAGCCGGGGCGGGGGATCTCCGCGCCCTCTGTCCTGTCCGCCCTTGAAAAGGCCGGCCCCGAGGGCCTGCCCCTGCGGATCTCGGTGGAGCGAGACGCCGTTCCGCCCCGCTTCCCGATCGAGGACGCCCAGCGGCTGGCCGACCGGGCCGAGCAGCTCAGTGCCGCCGGTCTTGCCGTAAGCGCCGGCGCGACCACCGCCACCGTGCCGGCGTCGGTGGTCCGGGGCTGGTTCCGTGCGCAAGCGACCGGGGAGGAGCTGAAGCTCACCGTCGACGCCTCCGACGCGCCCGAGACACTGGCCGAGCTGTTCCCGAAGCCCACCGTGGCCCCCGTCGACTCGGGGTTCACCGTCACGGGTGGCCGGGTGGCGATCACCCCGTCGAAGGCGGGCAACGGGTGCTGCGGCCCGGGTGCGGTGGCAGCCATCCAGTCGTCGCTGCTGACCCGCGCCGCCGACGCCCCCGCGATCAGCCTGCCGCTCAAGACCGTCGCCCCCAATCGCGACGAGGAGGCGGCCCGCAGGCTCGGCATCGTGGAGCCCATCGGCACGTTCACCAGCAACCACGCCGCCGGGGAGCCCCGGGTGGCCAACATCCACCGCATCTCCGACATGATCCAGGGCGCGGTCATCGCCCCCGGTGCCACCTTCTCGGTCAACGACCACGTCGGCCGCCGGACCCTCGCCAACGGCTTCGTCGCGGCGCCGGTCATCGACCACGAGTACAAGTTCACCGAGGACGTGGGCGGTGGCATCTCCCAGTTCGCCACCACCATCTTCAACGCCGCCTTCTTCGCCGGCCTCGACATCCCCAGCTACTACATGCACGGCATCTACATCGCCCGCTACCCCTACGGCCGGGAGTCCACCATCTCCTTCCCCAGCCCCGACGTGCGGATCCGCAACAACACCCCGTACGGCGTGCTGATCTGGCCGACCTACACCGCCACGTCGATCACGGTGACCATGTACTCCACCAAGCACGTCAGCGGCGAGCAGACCAACCAGACCACGGAGAAGAAGGGAGTCTGCACCGCAGTGACCACCGAGCGCACCCGTACCTACGTCGACGGACGCCCCAAGACCACCGACCGGTTCAGCGGCCTCTACTCCCCCGAGGAAGGCGTGAAGTGCGAGTAAGCGAACTGGCCCGGAAGATCGACGTCGACGCAACCGTGAAGGCGGTGGCGTTCGGCCGGATCGGGCTCGGGGTGGGGTACACGCTCACGCCGGCGCTCGCCTTGCGACTGTGGCCGGGCCGGCCCGCGGCCACCGAGGCCGACGGCGCCCTGCTGCGGATGATGGCCCGGTCCACCGGTGGGCGCGACATCGGCCTGGGCCTGGGCGCCCTGTTCGCCCTCAAGCACGGCAGCCCGGTGCGGGGCTGGCTGGAAGCGGCAATGATGGCCGACGTGGCCGACGCCATCGCCATCGCCATCGCCTTCCGCCACCTGCCGCGGACGAAGGCCTTCCTCATGCTGGGCGCCGCCCTCGGCACGGCCGCCGCAGGGCGCGCCCTCGCCTCCGCCGTTGGCTGACGCCGGGACCATCGTCGTCGTCGGTGGCGGTCCCGCCGGAGCCGCTGCTGCGATCACGCTGGCCCGGGCCGGCACGTCGGTCCTGCTGGTCGACAAGGCCCGCTTCCCGCGGGACAAGTGCTGCGGCGACGGCCTCACCGCCGACGCGCTGCGCCAGCTCGAAGGGCTCGGTCTCCGGCCGGAGTCGGTCCCGGACTGGCAGCAGGTCGACGCGGTCCACGTCCGGTCGCCGGTCGGCCGCACCGTGCGCTTCCCCCTGCCGGCCGACGGGCAGTACGCCGTCGTCGCCCCCCGGGCCCAGCTCGACGCCGCCCTGCTCGACGTGGCCCGCGCCGCAGGCGTGAAGGTGGCCGACGGGCACGGGCTCACGGACGCCCGAGCCGTCCCAGGGGGCATCGAGCTCGACGTCGCCGGCCTCGGCCCGCTGACCACCGCCTACGCCATCGGAGCTGATGGGGCCTGGTCTCCCCTCCGCCACGCCCTGGGCGCCAACCAGCCGGGGTACCTGGGCGACTGGCATGCGTTCCGCCAGTACTTCTCGGGGGTCGGGCCGGAGGCTGCCGGGCTCTGGATCTGGTTCGAGCCTGACCTGCTGCCCGGCTATGCGTGGTCGTTCCCGCTCCCGGGCGGGCGGGCCAACGTCGGTTTCGGCATCCTGCGCGACGCCGGCATCCCGGTGCGGGACATGAAGGACATCTGGCCCGACCTCCTGGCCCGCCCTGCGATCCGCGACGTGCTGGGCCCTTCGGCCGTCCCCGAAGGCGTCCACAAGGCGTGGCCGATCCCCGCCCGGGTCGACACGATGCCGCTGACCGCCGGCGGCGGCCGGGCCCTTTTCGTCGGTGACGCGGCATGTGCCACCGATCCCATGACCGGCGAGGGCATCGCCCAGGCGCTGCTCACCGGCCGCAAAGCGGCCGAGGCAGTGCTGGCGGGCGGAAATGTGGCGGGCGGGAACGTGGCCGCCGCGTACGAGACGGCGGTCGAGCACGACCTGTTCGCCGACCACCGGCTGTCCCGCCTGCTCAGCCGGGCACTGAGCCACCGCAAGGGCGTCCGCATCGCCCTGCGGGTGGCCGGATCGAGCGACTGGACCCGCCGGAACTTCGGGCGCTGGCTGTTCGAGGACTACCCCCGGGCGGCAGTGATCACGCCGAGCCGCTGGCACCGCGGCATGTTCACCGGAGCGGGGGCCTACCGGTCACCGGCCGACACCTCCTCTGGCGGTGCCGACCGGTGAGTGCCTACCGGACCGTCCTCCCGGGCCGGTCATGAGAATCGACAGGATCACCACCGCCGGCATCTTCTCCCTCGACGGAAAGGACTACGAGGTCGAGAACAACGTGTGGCTCGTCGGCGACGACGAACGGGTGGTTGTCATCGACGCCCCCCACGACGCGTCGTCGATCATTGCCGCCGTCGCCGGCCGGCAGGTCGACGGCATCGTGTGCACCCACGGCCACAATGACCACATCAACGCCGCAGTCGACGTCGCCGAGGCCACGGGTGCGCCGATCGCCCTCCATCCCGCGGACCGCATGCTGTGGGACGTCGTGCACCCCGACCGGAGCCCCGAGATCGGCCTGGCCCACGGCGACGTCCTCCAGATGGGCGGCACCCAGCTCCAGGTCTGGCACACGCCCGGCCACTCCCCCGGCGGGGTGTGCCTCCACGTGGCCGAGGCGAACGTGCTCTTCAGCGGCGACACCCTGTTCGAGGGCGGCCCAGGCGCCACCGGCCGTTCGTACTCGGACTTTCCCACCATCATCGAATCGCTCCGCCGGCTGCTGATGTACATGCCGCCGGACACCGTGGTCCACACCGGTCACGGCGACTCCACGTCGATCGGTGCCGAGTCCCCCCACGTCGACGAATGGGTCCGCCGAGGGCACTGACGCATATCCGGCGGCACGCCGCATCTAGTCCAGCAGGCCGAGCGGGGGGTCGATGACGACCCGGCCGGGAAGGCGGGTCTTCACGAACACGAGCGGAACGAGGCGCTCGCCGGAGAGCACCAGCAGGTCGGAGGCGGGGTTGGCCTCAACCGCCTCCACCGGCCCGTAGCTGCGCCCCTCGAGGTCGAACACCTCCGCCCCGATCAGCTCGTGCACCCAGAGCGTCCCGTCGTCCCCCTCGATCGGCTCCGCCGAGAGCACCGTGTTCCGGTACGACTCCGCAGTGTTCCGGTCCGGGATGCCGGCGAACGCCACGATCCACCGGTTCTGGTGAGGCGTGGAAGTCAGCACCTCCAAAGGGCCACGGGGGGAGGAGAGCACAGAGCCCGGGGCCAGCCGCAGGTCCGCCCGGTTGGAGATGAGCTCGACGATGACCTCCCCCCGAATCCCGTGGGCCTTGACGATCCTGCCGACCTCGAGCATCCCTTCCTGGGTCACTTCACAACGCCATGACGCTGCGCGATGACCCAGGTTGGTGACGGCTAATCGACGATGTCGACGTGGACGTCGGCGCCCTCACGGGCGGCGGCGGCACGGACGACGGTGCGGATGGCCTGGGCCGTGCGGCCCCGCCGGCCGATGACGCGGCCCATGTCGTCGGGTGACACGTTGAGGCGCAGGCTGACCGTGCTGCGGCTCTCGTCGACCTCGACGGTGACCGAGTCGGGATCGTCGACGATGGCCTTGGCCAGGTACTCGAGCACGGTGCGGGGGACGGAGCCCTCGAGGCGGTTGCCGTCGGTGACCTCGTCATCGATCTCGTCGTCGAGATCGACCTCGTCGACGCCGGCGTCACTCACGAGGACGCAGGCGTGCTGGTCGGGGCATCCGCAGCCGGAGCGGCCGGAGCCGGCGCAGGACTGCCACCGGTGCCGGGCTTGAACTGCTCCCAGGCGCCGGAGATCTTGAGCAGGGTCTGGACCCGCTCGGTGGGCTGGGCGCCCTTCTGGAGCCAGGCGACGACCTTGTCGTTGTCGACCTTGATGACCGACGGCTCGGCCCGGGGGTCGTACGTGCCCACGATCTCGATGAACCGGCCATCGCGCGGCGACCGCCCGTCGGCGGCGACGAGCCGGTAGGTCGGCTGCTTCTTCTTACCCATCCGCATCAGGCGGAGCTTGACGGCCACTAATTTCCTCTTTCGCTGTCTCTCTTGAATAGCTCGGTCATCCGAAACTCGGCACGCGGGGGCGGCCCTTGCCGCCGCCGCCGGCCTTAGGAGGCTTGGTGAACATGCGCATCATCTTCTGCATGTCCTTGAACTGCTTGAGCAGCTGATTGACCTCGTTGGTGGTCGTACCGCTGCCCTGGGCCACCCGCAACCGGCGGGAGCCGTTCATGATCTGGGGTTCCCGCCGCTCCTCGGGGGTCATGGAGCGGATGATCGCCTCGATACGACCGATCTCCTTCTCGTCGATCTCGGCGTTCTTCAATTCCTTCGGGATTCCGGGCAGCATACCGACAAGGTTCTGGATCGGCCCCATCTTCTTCACCTGCTGCATCTGCTCGAGGAAGTCCTCGAGGGTGAAGTTGCCCTTCTGGAGCTTCTCGGCCGCCGCCGCCGCCTCGTCCTGGTCGTAGGCCTGCTCGGCCTTCTCGATCAGGGTGAGGACGTCGCCCATGCCCAAGATCCGTCCCGCCATGCGGTCGGGGTGGAAGGCCTCGAAGTCGCCGAGCTTCTCCCCCACCGAGGCGAAGGCGATGGGCCGGCCGATCACTTCCTTCACCGAGAGCGCCGCGCCACCCCGGGAATCGCCATCGAGCTTGGACAGGATCACGCCGTCGATGGCCAGGGTCTGGTGGAACGACTCGGCCACGTTCACCGCGTCCTGGCCGGTCATGGCGTCGATGACCAGGAAGGTGTAGTTCGGGTTGACGGCCTCGGAGATGCGCCGCGCCTCGTCCATCAACGCCTCGTCGACGTGCAGGCGACCGGCGGTGTCGACGATCACCACGTCCTTGCCGAGGCGGCGGGCCTCCTCCATGCCGGCGTGGGCCACCGACTCGGGGTCGGTGGGCTCGGAGAAAACGGGGACACCGGCCTGGCCGCCCAGCACCCGCAGCTGCTCGACGGCCGCCGGGCGCTGGAGGTCGCACCCGATCAGGAGCGGGTTGCGCCCCTGGGACCGGAACCACTTGGCCAGCTTCCCGCAGGCGGTGGTCTTCCCGGAGCCTTGGAGGCCGGCCAGCATGACGACCGTAGGCGGCTTCGAGGCGTAGGTGATCTTGAGGTTCTCGCCGCCCAGGGCGTTGACCAGCTCCTGGTGGACGATCTTGATGACCTGCTGCGCCGGGCTGAGGCTGGCCGAGAGCTGGGCTCCGACGCACTGCTCCTTGATCCGCCCGACCAGGTTCTTGACGACCTTGAAGTTGACGTCGGCCTCGAGCAGGGCGACCCGGATCTCGCGCAGGACCTCGTCGACCTCGGCTTCGCCCATGCGGCCGCGGCCCCGCATGCGCTTGAAGATCGTCTCGAAACGATCGGAGAGATTGTCGAACATGGCTTGCCCAGGCTACCGGACGGCGACCGTCTGCCCAGTGTGGGCAACTCAGTGCGCTCTGTCAGCCGGGATGGCCCACGCTCAGGCGAACAGGGCGTCGATGAACTCGTCGGGGTCGAAGGGCACGAGGTCGTCGGCCGTCTCGCCCAGGCCGACCAGCTTGATAGGGATCCCGAGGTCGTTCTGGATGGCGAGGACGATGCCGCCTTTGGCCGTGCCGTCGAGCTTGGTCAGCACCACGCCGGTGACCTCGACGGCCTCGGTGAACTGCTTGGCCTGGACAAGGCCGTTCTGGCCGGTGGTGGCGTCGATCACGAGGAGCACCTCGGTGACCTTGCCGGGGGGCTTGTCGGCCACCCGCCGGACCTTCTTCAGCTCCTCCATGAGGTTGACCTTGGTGTGGAGGCGTCCGGCGGTGTCGGCCAGCACGAGGTCGGTCTGGCGGGCCGCGGCCCGCTCGACGGCGTCGAACACGACAGCCCCCGGATCCCCACCCTCGTTGCCCCGGACGAGCGTGGCGCCGACCCGCTTGGACCACAGCTCGAGCTGCTCGGCGGCGGCGGCCCGGAAGGTGTCGCCGGCCGCCATGATCACGGTGCGGCCCTCGGCGATCTGCAGGTGGCCGACCTTGCCGATGGTGGTGGTCTTCCCCACCCCGTTCACGCCCACGAACAGCCACACGTTGGGTTGGCCGGGCTCGATGCGGAGGGTGCGGTCGGCGATCGACAACCGCTTCTTGAGATTGTCCTTCAGGGCGTCGACCAGCAGCTCGGAGGTCTGGATGCCCTCGGCCTTGACCTGGGCCCGCAGCTGGTCGAGGAGGGCGGTGGTGGCGGTGATGCCCACGTCGGCCCTGATCAGAGCCTCCTCGAGCTCCTCCCACGTCTCGTCGTCGATCTTGGTGCGGGACCGGACCGAGCCCAGGTAGCCGGCCAGCAGGCCCCGGGCCTTGCCGATGCGGTCACGGAAGCGGGGGCGGAGGGCGTCGGGCGCCTCGACGCCGGGCTCGGGCTCGACGACGGGCGCCTCGCGGGCGCCGGCCAGCACTGCCTCGGCCTCGGCCACCACCTCGGCGGCCTGGCGGGCCAGCTCCTCCTCGGAGGGGATGCTCGGGCGCTTGACCTTGGGCAGCTTCGGTGCCGCGGGCGGAGCTGCGGCCGCCGAGGCGGGCGGCAGAGGCGGAGCCGGGGGCGCCTCCAGCCCGGCGTCTCGCCGGCGGGGGCGGGCGGCGATGAAGGCGGCCACCAGGCCGCTGACCACGAGGACTGCCAGCAGTCCGAGCAGGATCTCCATGGGCCCAGGCTACCGGTCCTGGCAAGGGGCCCGGGGGCGGAACTCTACGCTGTCGTCCGGACCCGCTCGCTGACGACCCGGGAGGACCCTCCGGGCTGCATGGTGACGCCGTACAGGCAGTCGGCCGCCTCCATCGTGCGCTTCTGGTGGGTGACCACCAGCAGCTGGGCCTCCTGGCGGAACTCGCCGAGAAGGTCGAGGAACCGGGTCAGGTTCACGTCGTCAAGGGCGGCCTCGACCTCGTCGAGAAGGTAGAAGGGCGACGGCCGGCTGCGGAACACCGCAAACAGGAAGGCCAGGGCCACCAGCGACCGCTCGCCTCCCGAGAGCAGCGACAGCTTGCGGACGTTCTTGCCCGCAGGGCGGGCCTCGACCTCGATGCCGGCGTCGAGCAGGTTGTCGGGGTCGGTCAGGCGCAGGCGGCCCTGGCCACCGGGGAACAGGGTCTCGAACAGGCGGACGAAGTGATCGGCCACGTCGGCGTAGGCGGCGGCGAGCAGCTGGGCCATCTCGGTCTCCACCGCCCGGATCACCTTGGTGAGCTCCCGCCTGGTGCCCTTGACGTCGTCGAGCTGGGCGGCGAGGAAGGCGTGGCGCTCCTGCAGGGCGGCCAGCTCCTCGAGCGCGAGGGGGTTCACCGGGCCCATCAGGCGCAGCTCCCGCTCGAGCTCCCGGACCCGGCTGGCCGGGCTGGTGCCGTCCTTCAGCTCGGGGCACCCGGCGGCGAGTGCGGCCTCCGGCTCGCAGTCGAGCTCCCGCCGGAGAATCTCGACCGCGGCCTCCTGGCGCATGCGGGCCTCTGCGTCGTCCAGCTCGGCTCGCCGAAACCGTTCCCGCACCTCCTCCAGTCGCCGTTCGGCGTCGTGGCGGCGCCGGCGCAGCTCCTCCAGGCGCCCGGAGGCGGTGGCCAGCGCCTTGGCCTGGCGCTCCCGCCGGGCCCGCACGTCGGACAGCTCGGTCTCGAGGATGTCGAGATCGCCGGCGACCAGCGCGGCCAGCCGGCCGGTGCGGACGCTCAGCAGCTCGATCTCCTGGCGACGGGCTCCTGCCGCAGTGCGTTCGGCGCCGTGGCGGGCCAGCCGGTCCTCGACCTCGGCGAGGCGCCGGCCAAGGTACGCGCTGCGGTCGCTGAGGCCGGTGTCCCGCATGTCGAGCTCCGTCCGGCGGCTGCGCAGCGAGGACATCCGCTCGGAGACCTCGCCCCTCGCGGCGCCGAGCCGGGCCGACTCGGCGGCACCCTCCGCCTCCTCCGCCTCCAGCACCGGGAGCAACTCGGCAAGCTCCTCGACCCGGGACTCCTCGTGCGCCAGCCGGCGGGCCAGCTGGTCGAGGTGCGACCGCACCCCCTCGGCCTCGGCCAGCGCCTCCCGGCGGCGGACCTGGGCCCGATCGAGCTCCGCCCGTGCCGCCCGTGCCGCCCGCATCGCCGCCTCCCGCCGGTGGGTGGCCGCCCGGGCGACGGCCACCGCCTCCTCCGACTCGGCGGCGATCCCGGCCAGGCCCGCCCTGGCGGTGGCCGACGCGGCCACGGACGCCTCCGCCTGGGTACGGGCTTCGTCGAGGGCCACCCGGGTGGCGGCGGTGCCCGTGTTGCCCCTGCGCCATGCGGTGACGCCGAACCGGTCGCCCGAACGGGTCAGGGCGACGATCTGGGGGTGGGCCAGGCTGGCGTCGAGGGCCTCGGTCCATCCGCCGGGCACCACGACGGCACCGGCCAGTAGGACGTCGAGAGCCCGCGCCACGCCAGGGTGCGTCGTGCGCACGTGCGCCCGCAGCGGCTCGCCGGGGCAGCCCGGGGGCACGGCGGGCAGTGCAGCCGCAGGAGCACCGAGGGCCAGGATCCCTGCGCTGGCACCGTCGAGGCCGGCCAAAAGCTCACGGGCCGGACCGACCCCGTCGACGACCACGGTGTGGGCCAGCTCGGCCGCGGCTGCGGCCCAGGCGTCCTCCCATCCCCGGTCGACCTCCACGAGCTCGACCAGACGGCCGAGCACGCCGGGAACCCCGGCCACCCGGTCGGCGCCGGCCGCCCCGACCGACTCGGCAAGGGCCAGGGCCAGGGCCTCGGCCCTGGCGGCCCAGACCCGCTCAGCCGCGGCCGCCTCGCGGGCCTGGGCCGTGACGGACTCCAGGCCGGCGACAGCCTCGGCCCGGCGGGCGTCGGCCTCGGCCGCCTCGGCGACGGCCGCCCGCTCCCGGGCCGCAAGCTCGTCGACCTCGACCTGCCGATCGGCGATTTGGGCTGCGAGGGTTGCCGCCTGGGTCTCCAGCGACCCGAGCCGGGCTTGCAGGCGGGCCATCTCGGCCCGACCCCGGTCGGCCCCGGCCCGCACCGCCGCCAGCTCGCCGCGCGCCTCGGCGGCCCGGTCGGCGCGCGGTCGGGGCATGGCGAGGGCATCGAGCTCCCGGGCCACGGCCGCCTCGGCCTCGGCCATCTCCGCCCGCTGCGGGGCCAGCACGCCCACCTCGGCGGTGACTTCGGCCAGCTCGGCAGCCAGGCGGGCCGCCTCCGACTCGAGGGCCGAGATCACCGACGCGTCGACGGCGACGGCCCGCTCCCGGCCCAGCGACCGCTGGCGCTCGGTCAGCACGGCGGCCAGGCCCCGGGCCCGCTCCCGCATGGCCTCCAACCGGCCGAGTGCCTCGCCCAGCCCGGTGCCTCCGGCGGACGCGACCCACGCCTCGGCTGCTGCCACCGAGGAGTCGAGGCTGCGCAGCTCGACCTTGATCGACGATTCGTCGGCGGCGAGGCGGGTTCGGGCCGCGGCTGCGGCCTGCTGCCGGGCGGCCAGTGCCGCCAGCTCCCGGCCGGCCAGGTGGAGGCGCAGGGCCCGCAACTCGGCGGCCAGGGCGTCGTGGCGCCGGGCGGCGTCCGCCTGGCGCTCCAGTGGCTTGAGCTGGCGACCGACCTCCCGGTTGAGGTCGGCCAGGCGGACCAGGTTGGCCTCGGTGGCCTCCAGCCGGCGCTCGGCCTTCTCCTTGCGGCGGCGGAACTTCAGGATCCCCGCCGCCTCCTCGATGATCAGGCGCCGGTCCTCGGGCCGGGCGTCGAGGACCGCGTCGAGGTTGCCCTGGGAGACGATCACGTGCTGCTGGCGCCCGACCCCTGTGTCGGACAGGAGCTCCTGGACGTCGAGCAGCCGGCAGGGGGCGCCGTTGATGGCGTACTCGCTCTCACCTGAGGTGCGGAAGAGCGTTCGGGTGATGGTGACCTCGCTGAGGCCGATGGGCAGCAGGCCGGAGGAGTTGTCGATGGTGAGAGTGACCTCGGCCCGCCCGAGCGCCGACCGCCGACCCGTACCGGCGAAGATCACGTCGTCCATGCGGGTGGACCGCATCGACCTCGGGCCTTGGGCGCCCAGCACCCACGCCACCGCGTCGACGATGTTGGACTTCCCGCTCCCGTTCGGCCCCACGACCGCGGTGAGCCCGGGCTCCAGTTCGAGCGTCGTGGGGTCGGCGAAGGACTTGAACCCCTTGAGCGTGAGCGACCGGAGAAACATGTAATTACGAATCTATCGGTCGGCGGCGCCGAGCGGAGGATTCTCGTCCGCGAACACCTCAGCGCAGCCCGAAAAGCAGGTACGGCGCCCGGCGGACGCCGCCCGCCGGGTCGTCGCCCAGGTAGAACGACACCTCCAGGCTGCGGTCGGCGGCGTCGTAGAGGCCATGCCACAGCGTGCGAACGGGCGAAGCAAGGTCCTCACGATGGACGCAGGCGTGCGCCGCCTTGATCTCCTCGGGCGACATCGTGCGCCCGGCGACAGCGGCGGTCAGCCGGCGGGCCCGGGCGTAGGTCGCCGATGGACCTTCGCCGGTCGGAAGGTCATCGAGCGACGGGCGACCGTGGAGGAGGTGGTTGGTGACGATCTGGACGTCGCCCCGGCCCTCGACCAGGTGCTCCCGGTTGGCCGTTCGCTCCCAGACAAAGGAATCACCGCTCATATCGGCCACGAGGTAGTGGCAGGGCAGGAACATCCAGTGCTGCTTGGCCGATAGCAGCGCCTCCCGGGCCTCGCCCGTGGTGGCGCAGGTTTCCAGCACGAACCGCAGCAGCTGGATCTCGTTGAGCCCCACCGCAGGCGCCAGGGTGGGATCGGCGCCGGTGGACTCGTCGTCGGCCAGCAGGGCCACGACCAGACCTTCGGAGTTCACCCCGTCGATGCAGCCGCCCAGCAGCTCGTAGGCGCAGAGGAACAGGCAGTCGGGGCCGCCGTCGGTCGGATGCGTCTCGACCACGTACGGGCGGGCGGTCATGGGCAGCTCGCCGGGTTGGGCGTCGCCGCCCAGGATCTCGGTGAGCGTGCCGGTCGGGAAGTCGTAGTTGCGGCTCAGGATGGCATGGCCGCCTGCGACCGTCGCCGGCGGCATCCAGGCCACCGAGCACCCCGGGGGGCCGCCCAGGTAGGCCAGCAGTCCCAGCTCGACCGAGTCGTCGTCGACGGCCACCCCGTGCACGTCGGCCACCCCCCGCATCCGCTCGTGGTGGGCGGGCCATTCCCGCTGGTACCAGCGCCGCCGGGCTCGGGTGACCAGCGGGTCGCCGCCGGCCGCAGGCGCCACCCCGTGCCGCTCCAAGGCCATCGTGGCCAGCTGTTCGCCGATCTCCCGGTTGCTGCCCCTCAGGACGAGGTGGTGGACCTCCACGGAGTCATCCGGCCCGCCCGCAACGAGACCTGGCACTGCCTCAGACTTGACACTGGGGGCAGAGGAACGACGAGCGGCCGTTGAACTTGACCCGCGCGATCGTACTCCGGCACCGCCGGCAGGCCTGGCCCTCGCGGTCGTAGACCTTGTGCATGTTCTGGTAGTCGCCCATGGCCCCGAACAGATCCCGGTACTGCTCGTCGGACAGCGACGAGCCCCGGTGCTTGATGGCCTCCTGCAGGGTCTCCACCATGGCCCGGTAGAGGCGGCGGACCTCCTGGGACGAGAGGGTCTCCGACGAACGGTCGTAGCGCAGGCCGGCGGCGAAGAGGATCTCGTCGCTGTAGATGTTGCCGATCCCCGCGCAGAACTTCTGGTCCATGAGCAGCGCCTTGAGCTTGGCCTTGCGGGCCACCAGCAGCTCGCCGAACTTGGTCCAGCTCATCATGTCCTCGACCGGGTCGAATCCGAGATGGGCCAGCTCCGGCACCACGTCGGGCAGCTCCTCGGGTGTGGTGACGAACAGCTCACCGAAGGTCCGGGGGTCGACGAACCGCAGTTGACCACCCTGGGTGAAGGTGATGACCACGTGGGTGTGCTTGGTCAGCGGGTCGCGGGTCTCGTTGCGGGCCCGCAGGAGCTGGCCGCTCATGCCCAGGTGGGCGATGAGGATGTCGCCACCCTCGATCCGGATGAGCAGGTACTTGCCCCGTCGCTCGACCCCGGTGAGCTTGTGCCCCTCCAGCTTGGCGATGAAGTGCTTCTTGTTGGGATGACGCCGGATCGACCGCATCCCGGTCACGTCGACCAGCTTCACCCGCTTGCCCACGACCTCCTTGTCGAGGTCACGGCGGATGGTTTCGACCTCGGGCAGCTCAGGCATCGTCCTCTTCATCGGTGGGGGGTACAGCTTCGTCGGGCACTTCGGTCCTGCGCAGTCCGGCGCCGGCCACGTGCTCCCAGGCCACTCGGGCGGCGGCCTGCTCGGCCTGCTTCTTGGAGCGACCCTCGCCCCGGCCGACCGCTTCGCCTTTGACCGTCACGGTGGCGGAGAAGCGCTTGGCGTGGTCGGGGCCCTCGGAGGTGTGGTGGTAGCGGGGCAGCTCGTCGTAGACGCGGGCGCACAGCTCCTGGAGGCGGGTCTTGAAGTCGTGGCCGCCCGGCCCGGCTGCGCCCTCGATGATCCGCTCGCCGAGCAGGCGCATGACCAGCTCGTCGGCCGCGTCCCACCCTCCGTCGATGTAGACGGCCCCGATCACGGCCTCCATGGCGTCGGACAGGATCGACGGCTTCTCCCGGCCGCACGAGGCGTCTTCTCCTTTGCCCAGGCGTAGGCCGGAGCCCAGGTCGATCTCCTCGGCCACCTCGGCCAGCACCTCGGCGTTCACCACCGACGCCCGGACCTGCGCCAGCTGGCCCTCGGGCAGGTCGGGATAGGTCCGGTAGAGATAGTCGGTGACGACCAGGCCGAGGACGGCGTCGCCCAGGAACTCCAGCCGCTCGTTCGAGAGGTTTCCGGGGACCTCGGCACACCAGGACCGGTGGGCCATGGCGCGCGCGAGCAGCTCCCGGTCGCCGAAAGGCCGGCCCAACCGCTCACTCCAGCCCTCCGGCTCGGGAAGCCGGCTCAGTTGGAAACGGTCACTTGGACGGCCCGGGCCCGCCGACGCGCCCCAGCACGTAGTCGACGGCGTCGCGAACGGTCTTCAGATCCTCGAGGTCTTCGTCCTCGATGCGAAAGCCGCCGACGCGCTCACCGAGCTCCTTTTCGAGGTCCTCCACCAGCTGGATCATGGCGAGCGAATCGGCGTCGAGATCGTTGGTGAAAGACGCTCCCTCGGCGATGCTGGACGGCTCGATCTCCAGGATGTCCGCCAGCCGGTCACGGACCAGCTGCAGAACCTCCGGGCGCTCCAACGGGCCCTGCTCGACGTCAGTTTCGGCAGGCACGACCGCAAACACTCCTCTGGTGGGCGACAAGGCGGGGACAGAAACCGAAAGGAGTGTACCGGCAGCTGAGCTTGTGCGCTTGTGAACGATTCGTACTTCAGGGACGCGTCGTGACGGCCCGGCGGATGCCGCCCACCAGATCCCGTGCCACCATCTCGGCGGCCAGTCCTACGGCGTTCACGATGGCCCGGGCCGACGACGACCCGTGGCTGATGATGCAGATACCATCGACGCCGAGCAGGGCGGCGCCGCCGTAGCTGTCCGGGTCGAGCTCGGCCTGCAGCGGCAGCAGGGCCGGCAGGAGCACTTTGGCGGCAGCCCGTGTCTCCTCGGTGGATGTCATGGCGATCAGGAGCGCGTCGACCACCACCTTGACCGACCCTTCCAGGGTCTTGAGGACGACGTTGCCGGTGAAGCCGTCGGTGACGACCACGTCGGCGGCGTCGGTGAGAACGTCGCGCCCCTCGACGTTGCCGATGAACCGGCCGGTGGACAGGGCACCCGCCTCGGCGAGGAGGGTGTGGGCCTCCCGCACCAGCTCGTTGCCCTTGCTCTTCTCCTCGCCGATGGACAGCAGCCCCACCAGCGGCTCGGGCTTGCCCAGGCGTTGGACCGCGTACGCCGCTCCCATCTGGGCGAACTGCAGCAGCCACTGAGGCGTGCACTCGGCGTTGGCGCCGCTGTCGAGCAGGACGGTGGGGCTCGACCCCGGTACCGGCAGCATGGTGGCGATCGCCGGCCGGGCCACGCCGGTGATCCGGCCCATGCGCAGGAGGGCACTGGCCATGGCGGCCCCGGTGTTGCCGGCGCTGACCATGGCGGACGCCCGCCCGTCGCGCACCGCCTCGGCCGCCCGCACCATCGACGCGTCCTTCTTCCGCCGCACCCCCTGCAGGGGGTCGTCGGCCATGTCGATGACCTCGGTGGCGGGCCAGACCTCCAGGTCGCCCGGGTCCTCGATGGCCTCGGGCCGGCCGATGAGCACGACCGGGACGCCAAAGCGCTCCGCCGCCTCCCGGGCGCCGGCCACGATCTCACCCGGCCCCTTGTCGCCCCCCATCACGTCCACCGCAATGGGCAGCTTCACCTCGGCCGAGGCGCGCGTCATGCCGCCAGAAATGCCGGTGGCCGCCTGACGCCGCCGAAGGCGACCTCCTCGGCTACCGGCCAGAAAAGAACGGCGAAGGGGGACCGACTCCGCCGGCCCCCCGCAGCACTCTGCCAGCTCGCCCGAGTGGAGCGAAGCGGAACGAGGGCGAAATCAATCAACCTCGATGGCCTGGCGGCCGCCATACCATCCGCAGTTGGCGCAAACCACGTGCGGCACCTTGGCCTGACGGCACTGGGGGCACATGCTCCGGGCCGGGCTGCCCAGGCGCCACGCCGACGCTCGCCGGCTGCGGCTCTTGGCCTTGGACGTCTTCTTCTTCGGGACAGCCATAAGCGGACGATCCTACTCGTCGCCGGCGAGCCTCAGCACATCGAGGGCGGCCCACCGGACATCCGCAGCGGCCGGCAGGCAGTCGCAGTCGCCTGTGTTCAGGTCCACCCCGCAGGTGGCGCAAAGGCCCCGACAGTCGTCCTTGCACAGGGGAACGAGCGGCAGGTCGAGGATCAGCGACTCCCGGGCCAGGGGCTCGAGGTCGACGCGGTCGTGGCCGAGCGGATAGCTCTCGCCGTCGCGCGGGGTGGATTCGAACAGCTCCTGGACGTCGACATTCAGCGTGCCCTCGACCGGGCGCAGGCACCGCCGGCAAGGACCCTCCCACGCGCCCTCGACCATGCCGGTGGCCAGAAGCCCGTCGGACACCCACTCGAGGAGGGTGTCGACCACCACAGGAACCTCAGTGCGCAGCGCGGAGTCGACGACGATGATCGGGCCCGCAAGGCGTCCCTCGACGCGCTCCCGGCGCCGGGCGCCCGGCTTGTTCACCAGATCGGCCACATTGACGACGAAGGGATTCATACAGACTCATCTCACCACTGATCCTGATCAAAGAAGACCTCGCCGGTGTCGGGCTCGGCGTTGGCTGCGATCTGGTCGCCCTCGGAGGACTCGGGCAGCGGGGCCACCCGCAGCTTCTCCCGGCCACCCACGACGGTCTTCATGATGCGCTCGAGCACGATCTCGAAGCTGGCCAGCTTCTGGTCCACGTAGTCCTCGGCTTCGTGCTTCAGCCGGCGGGACTCGTCGTTGGCCTCTTCCAGGGTGCGACTGGCCACCCGCTGGGCCTCACGCACCAGCTCGGTGCGCTGGACGATGCGCTCGGCCCGCTCCCGGGCCGCGCTCAGGATCTCGTCGCCCTCGCGCTGGACCTTGGCCAGGTACTCCTGGCGCTCCTTGAGAAGCCACCGGGCCTGGCGCATCTCCTCGGGGAGGCGGTTGATGGCCTCCTCGAGCATCTCGACCACCTCGTCCTTCTCTAGGCGCACGGTGGAGGAGAGCGGCATCTTCGGAGCCGAGTTCACGAGGTCGAGCACTCGCCTGAGCAGAACCTCGGTGTCGGGCGCCTCACTGTGGCGATCGGTGACGCTCACAGCCTCACCGTAGCCTGACCTGGGCATCCGGGACTGGTAGGGGGACCCGAGATTGCCGCCACGACTCCGTGGCCAACGGGGCCCAACCCGGCCAAGGAGCCATCACCGCGACGCGGCCCTCAGCCTGCCCGGCCGAAGTCGACCGAGGTGACACGACCGGCGTCGTCGAAGGCGAACGAGGCCGACGCCGGGCCCGGCCGGCGCAGGCGGGCGGTGGCCCCCAGGGCCGTGGGCTCCCCGTCGACGCCGGCCACCTTCCGGCCGTGATGGACCTCCAGCCACATGCCAAGGGCCACCGTGGTGTTGTGGGCACTCGTCGGATCGACGATGTGGCGCACGAGGAGGGGAGCCTCCGACCAGTCGCCGAAGTCGCCACCGAACCGCAGGGCCTGCATGCCCAGGCCCTTACATGCGGCGACATGGTCGGCGTTCTCGGTGATGGACAGGCAGCCGGCCAGAGTGGCTCCCGTGCCGAGCCGCTCGAGGGCCAACTCGTACACGCGGCGGTCGGGCTTGGCGACCCCGGCATGGGTCGACAGCGTCACGTGCCGACCTGCGGGCTGGAAGAACCGGCGGAGTCCGAACCCGTCGAGCAGGCCGAGGTACTGGGTGAACCGAGCCTTGACGCCGGCGGTCGTTGGCGGATCCGCGGGGTGGAAGTCGGACAGGAGGGCGAGCTGCAGCGGCAGGCCCGACGAACCCCGGAACCGTCGCAGCGCGCCGAGCGCGGCCTTGACGTGCGGGAGCGGATGGTCCCCGTCGACGAGCGTGCCGCCCAGATCGAGGACGAGCACGTCAACCATCGGGACCGATGCTAGGTCAGACCCGGTGGCAGGAACCCCTGCGATCCGGCTCCGGCCCGGTCAGTCCTGGCGTCACTTGGTGAACCGCTCCTTCAGACGCTGGGCGATGGGCGGAGGCACCATCGACGAGACGTCGCCCCCGAACCGTGCCACCTCGCGGACCAGGCTGGACGACAGGAACGAGTGCTCCGGGGCGGTCGGGAAGAACAGGGTGGCGATCCCCGACATCCGCTCGTTGACCTGCGCCATCTGAAGCTCGAAGTCGAAGTCCGACACCGCCCGCAGCCCCTTGACGATGGCCTCGACGCCGTTGGCCAGGGCGAAGTCGACCAGCAGCCCTTCGAAGGCACCGATCTCCACGTTGACCAGGTGGCTGGTGACCTCTGCCAGTTGGGCCTGGCGCTCGTCGAGGGTGAACAGCGGCAGTGCCTTGCCGGGGTTGCCGACGACCACCACGAGGACGTGGTCGAAGAGGCGGGCCGTCCGCTCGATCACGTCGAGATGGCCGAACGTCACGGGGTCGAACGAACCAGGTATCAGAGCCTTCGGCATTACTCCTGCTCCTCGAGCGGCGGCGACGGGTCGGGCTCGTAGCGCGCCAGGGTCACCACGGTATCCCCGTAGCGCTTCGACCGGAGGGGTCGCCATCCCGCTTCGAGCGCCACGTGTGACCTGGCCTCGATGGCCACCACCCGGGCCCGAAGGGCGCCCAGGAGCGCGGGCCAGCCGTCGAAGGCATACGGCGGATCCGCGAAGGCCAGGTCGACCGGCTCGGGCGGGGCGTCGGCGAGGAAACGGAGCACGTCGGCGTGCACCACGCGGGCGTTGTCCCCGAGCCCTGTGGTGCGCAGGTTGTCCTTGATGACCCGTATGGCCTGGAGGTCGGCGTCGACGAAGACCGCCGAAGCCGCTCCCCGGGACAGCGCCTCGATGCCCAGCGCGCCGGTGCCGGCGAAGAGGTCGACGACCGTCGCGCCCTCGATCGCGTCAAGGCTGCCGAGAGAGTTGAACAGCGCCTCGCGGACCCGTTCGCTGGTGGGGCGCACCTTCCGGCCGGCCGGGGCCCGGAGGCGCCGACCGCCGGCGAGCCCGGCCACCACCCTCATCAGTCAACGGTAGCCGGGACACCCCCGCCGGTACGCTGAGGGGCTGCCCGGGACCGCGGGCGTCACCCACGACTCACCGGCACGGAGGCGCATGACCCTGGGGCGGACGGCTCCGCAGCTCGCGATCGACACATGCACCCGGCGTCTGCGGGCCGTCGACGAATTCGAGGGCGCGGGCGGGATCGCTCCCCTCGTCACCTGGTACGGGCCCGCCCACCTACCCCGGGAACGGCCGGGGAGCGAGGCCACCGTCCAGGCGCTGTCAGGCCTCATGGAGGTGAACGGGCGGGACGCCCACACGCCCCGGCGTCTCGGGCTCGAGGTGGCTTCGGTCGCCGCCGGGCTCCTCGCCGCCCAGGGGGGGATCGCGGCGCGCATCGCCGAACAGCGGGGCCAGCCGGTGGCGGCGGTGACCACCTCGGTGCTGCAGGCCGGCCTGCTCCTCATGTCGCACTACTTCATGGTGGCCACCGGCCTGGGCGACGCCCTCCCCGGAACTCCCCTACCGGCGCCGGGGCCCCCGTTCCTCACCGCAGACGGACACTGGTTCGAGATCGAGACGCTCGACGCCGAGCCGTGGAAGGACTTCTGGGCCCGGCTCGGCGTGGGCCCGGACGCCGACCTGGGCCGGGCGTGGACGCACTTCCGCTGGCGGTACGAGCGTGCCGCGTGCTCGCTCCCCGCCGCACTCCACCGGACCGCCGGGCGGTACACGCTGGACGAGCTGCGGCGGGTGGCCGCCGCGGCGCGCGTCAGTCTCACCTCCCTGCGCACCTACCGTGACGTGCTGGCCGAGCCCGGCACCGGCGTGGCCCATCCGGTCGTCCTGACGGGGCCGCTCGCCGACATCGCAGCGGCGGCGCCCGGCCGGCCGGGCCCCGACGACCATCTCCCTCTCGCCGGCATCCGTATGGTGGAGGCCACCAGCCGGATCCAGGGCCCGTTCGCAGGGATGCTCCTGCGGATGCTGGGCGCCGACATCGTGCGGGTGCAACCGCCCGAGGGCGACTACGGCCGCGCCGCCCTCTGTCTGCACCGCGACAAGACGGCAGTGCAGCTCGACCTCGACAGCCCGGCCGGCCGGTCCCGGCTGGTCGAGCTCGTGGCCGATGCCGACGTGTTCCTGCACAATTGGCGCCCGGGGAAGGCGGCCGAGTGGGAGCTCGATTTCGACGACCTCGTCCGCCGGCGGCCCGGGTTGGTGTACGCCAACACGTCCGGCTGGGGCGATCGTCCCGACGCCCGCCACCTCGTCGGCACCGACTTCCTGGTGCAGGCGTACGCCGGTCTCGGCGAGGGCCTGAACCCGGTGGGCGAGCCGGCGTTTCCTACCCGCATGATCTTGTGCGACCTGTTCGGGGGCATCGTCGCGGCCGAGGGGATCCTGACCGGCCTCTACCGCCGGCAGGAGACGGCACACGCCTGCGAGGTCCGGTCCTCCCTCCTCGCTGGGGCCATGGCCCTACAGGCCCACGTGCTCGACGACATGGCGAAAGGCAAGGAGGACGGCCGCCGTGACGGGCGGCCCGTGTGGAGCCCCCTCGACCGCCCGGTCCACACCGTCGAGGGCGCCCTCATGGTGAGCGCCGACGACGACCGGCGCTTCGAGCGACTGTGCGAGCTGTCGGACGTGGATGCGGCCGGCGCGTCCCGTGAGGCCACGGAGCGACGGATCGTCGACCGCATCCAGGAGAGCCCGGCTGCCGATTGGGAGCGGGCGCTGATCGGGGCCGGAGTTCCGGCCTCGGTCGTCTGCGACGATCTCGCCGACGTTCCTGCCGATCCGACGCTGGCGGGGCTGTTCGAGCCGGTCGGCATCGGCGGCCTGGCCCTCGCCCCCCGCACACCCTGGTCCTTCCGGTGACTCCCGAGGCGCTGGCCCCGTCGCTCCAGGCTGCGTGCCGGCGCTGGCCCGGCCGCCCCGCCGTCACCTTCGCCGGCACGACCACGACGTACGAGGAGCTGGGCCGGGGTGTCGCCCGCCTCGCCGGTTCCTACCGGCGTCTCGGCATCGGCCCTGGCGACCGGGTTGTCTGCCAGTTGCCCAATTCCCTCGAGCACGTGACCGCGATCAACGCGGCCTGGGCCGTCGGCGCCATCCACGTCGGCACCGACAACGACCTCACCGCCCCCGAGCTTGCGTGGCTCGCAGAACGCACCGAGGCGTCGGCCGTGCTGTTCCGGCCTTATCCCGCGGCTGCCGACCCCCTGGTTGCGGTCGACGCCGTCCGCGCCGCCTGCGCCAAGGCCCACATCGTCCTGCACGGGCCCGTCGACGACCCCACCTCGCTCCGGCTGGCGGACCTCCTTGCGGGCCCCGAGGAGCTGAACGACTGGTCGCCGCCCCACGCCCCGGACGAGACGGGCCACCTGCTGCTCACCTCGGGCACCACCGGACGGCCCAAGGCGGTCATGGAGACGCTTCCCGCCTGCTGGGCCAAGATGCAGTTCTTCGCCGATGCCTTCCGCCCCGGTGTGGCCGACGTGCACCTGCTGTACCTACCGGTCGCCCACGTGTTCGGCCTGCGCCTGGCCATGATGGCCCTGCTGAGCGGCGGCCGGCTGGTCCTGATGGAGCGATTCTCGCCGAAGGGCGCGCTCGGGCTGATCACCGAGGAGAGGGTCACCGTGCTGCCGGGCATGCCCGCCCACTTCACCCTGCTCCTCGATGCTCTCGACACGACAGTGCACCGGGTCGACAGCCTCCGCTGGGCCATCTCCGCCGCGTCGACCCTGCCCCGGCCCCTCGTGGACAGCATCTTCGACCGCCTGGGCGTGGACCTGCTGTACGTGTACGGCTGCAGCGAGAACTTCACGGTCATCACCACCGACCCGGACCTGATCCGCCGGGGCTCGGTCGGCCATCAGGTCTTCGAGGGGCCCGAGGGCGAGCCGCCCAACGGGACCGTCGCCGTTCTCGAACCCGGCGGCGCCGAGGTGCTCCCGGCCGGGACGGTGGGGGAGATCGCGTTCGGCGCCGACCGACCGGTTCACTACTGGAAGGATGCCGATGCCGCCACCGACGGGTGGTACCGCACGGGCGACCTCGGCCGCGTCGACCCCGACGGCACCGTCTACATCCTGGGTCGGCTGAAGGAGCTGATCAATCGGGGCGGACTCCACGTGTCGCCGAGCGAAGTGGAGACTGCCGTGCGGTCGCATCCCGGCGTGGCCGACAGCGCGGTGGTCGCGGTGCCGGACCCGGTGGTCGGTGAGGCCATCTGTGCGTGCATCGTCCCCGGCGACACCGGGCCGCCCGACCTCGGCAGCCTCCGCGATTTCCTGGCGCCGGTCCTGGCCCGCCACAAGCTGCCCGACGAGCTCGCGCTCGTCGATGCCATTCCCCGCAACAAGATCGGCAAGGTCGACAGGCCCGTCCTGCGAGCCACCGTGCTGTCCGCCGGTGCCCGCGAGCGGTGGCGCCCGCGATGACCATCGTCGTGGCCTCCGACGGGGTGGCGGTGGCCGTACACGACCTCGGAGGAAGGGGCGACGCCCTGGTGATGGTCCACGCCGCGGGGCTCCACGGGCAGGTCCTGGCACCGATGGCGCGTCACCTGGCCGGGAGCTTCCACTGCGTCGCCTTCGACAGCCGGGGCCACGGTGATTCCTCCCTGCCTCCGGAGCTCAGGCTCGACTGGTACGGCCTGGCCGCCGACGTGCTCGCCGTCGTCGACGGGCTGGCCCTCCGGCGCCCGTACGGGTTCGGGCACTCCAGCGGCGGGACCGCCCTGCTGATGGCCGAGCAGGCCCGCCCCGGCACGTTCGCCGCCATCTACTGCTACGAACCCGTGCTGGTCGCCGCCGATCCGCCGCTGGGCCGCGACGACGACAGCGTGCTCGCCGCCCGGGCCCGCCGGCGGCACAACTCCTTCGCCTCCAAGGACGATGCCCGCCGCCACTTCGCCTCGAAGCCGCCGCTGGCGTCGGTGGATCCGGAGGTGCTCACCGCCTACGTCGACCACGGGTTCACGATCCTGGGCGACGGCGAGGTGCGGCTCAAGTGCGAGCCGGAGCACGAGGCAACGGTGTACGAGACGGCCACCTCCCACGACGCGTGGGGCCGGCTGCCGGAGGTGACCTGCCCGGTGGCGGTGGCCTGCGGTTCTGCGAGCGACGGGTGTCCCCCGCTCCGGGCCCGGTCCCACGTCGAGCGGCTACCCCGCGGCCGCACCGACGTGCTGGAGGGCCTCGGCCACCTTGGGCCACTGGAGCGCCCGGACGAGGTGGCGTCCTCCGTGGCCGCGTTCTTCGCGGGTGCGGTGTGACGCTCTCGGTGGCCGGACTGGTCGAGGAGGCGGCGGCCCGCTCCGGGGCATGGCCCGGCGAGGTTCCTTTCGCCGGCACGCTCGAGCTGCTCGTCGAGTCGAGCCTGCGGACCGGGAACCTGAACGCCACCGGGCTCGACGTGCTCCAAAGGGCGGCGGTGCGACACCTGCGAAACCTGCGCTACCTGCAGGCCTACGTCGACGGCCATCCCGACGTCACGAACCGGTCCCTCGGCGCGCCGGTCGTGGTCACCGGCCTCCCCCGGACGGGCACGACCCTGCTGCACAACCTGCTCGCGCTCGACCCGGCCCACCGCGTCCTGCGGTTCTGGGAGGCACTGCACCCCGTTCCCGCCGGCGCCGGCGGCCCCCCGGCAGAGAAGCTGCAGGCCCAGGCCCAACGCTGGCTCGACGCCTTCGCCGCGCTCGTTCCGGAGTTTCGGGCCATCCACCGGGCCACGGTGGACGGCCCGGAGGAGTGCGACGCCCTGCTGCAGAACAGCTTCGCCAGCCAGCACTTCGACGACATGTTCGACGCCGAGGACTACTCGGCGTGGCTTGCCACCGCGGCCCTTACCGAGGAGTACGGGCACTACGCGCTGCAGCTGCGGGTGCTGTCGACATCCGATGCGCCGGGCGTCACGTGGGCGCTCAAGTCGCCCAGCCACCTGGGTCATCTCGACGCCCTGCTCGCCGCCCTCCCCGCCGCCACGGTGGTCATCTGCCACCGTTCGCCGCGCCAGGCTGTCGCCTCCTACGCCAGCCTCATCGCCGCTCTGCGCCGGGCCTACAGCAACTCAGTCTCGCCTGAGGCGGTCGGCCGGCAAACGCTCACCCGGGCGGCGACGGCCATGCAGCGGGCCCTCGACGTCCGCGACCGCGCGGCCGTGGTCGACGTCTCCTACGACGCGTTGGTGCGCGACCCTGCGGGCGCAGTGGCGGCCATCTACGACCGGCTGGGACGGTCCTTCGACACCGACGCCGTGGCCGCCTGGGCGGCGGCCCACCCGCAGCACGCCCACGGGCCCCACCGGTACGACCTCGCGCAGTTCGGCCTGGCCGGCGACGAGGTCGAAGCCGCGTTCGGGGCCTACCTCGAACGGTTCGGGGACCTGGCCGGGGGCTGAGGACCCCGCAGGACGAACCTCCGTAGCTTGCCGGTCGGCGTCCGGGGTAGGGCGTCGACGAGCACCACCGACCGCGGCACCTTGAACGGCGCCAGCTCCTCCCGGGCCATGGTCACGAGCTCGGCCTCGAGCACGCCCGCCGGAGGCGCGCCGGGCCCGGCGACGACGAACGCCTCGAGCCGCGACGCGCCGTCCGGCCCGACGACGCCCGCCACTGCCACCTCGGTCACCGCAGGATGGCGGACGAGGACCGCCTCGATCTCCATGGGCGACACCGAGATGCCGCCCACCATCTCCATGTCGTCTGTGCGCCCCTGAAGGCGAAGGAAGCCCTCGGCGTCCACCGATGCCCGGTCGCCCGTGCACAACCACGCACCCGACCCCAGGGGAAGTGTCGGCCCGGCCACCCACAAGGCCCCCACCTCCCCGGGCGGCACGTCGCGTCCTGAGTCGTCTCTCACGGCCACCCGGTACGGCGGCAGGGCCCGACCCACGGTGCCGTCGTCGCAGCGCTCGACAGTGTTGCTGGCGAAGGTCTGGCCCACCTCGGTCGAGCCGAGCCCGTCGAGGATGGGGCAGCCGAGAAGGGCCCGGGCCCTCGCGGCAAGGGTCACACCCAGCGCCTCCCCCGCCGACACCGCCACCCGTACGGTGGCGAAGGCGGCCGGATCGGTCATGGCGACGAGATGGGCGTAGAACGTGGGCACGCTGAAGAGCACCGTCACCCCGTGGTGACGGACCAATGCGGCGATGTCGTCCGGTCTTGGGTGGGCGGCGTGGAGCACGGCCCGGCAGCCGGTCGCGAGCGGGAAGAACAGTGAGTTCCCCAGCCCGTACGCGAAGTAGAGCTTCGACACGGAGAAGACCACGTCGGTTCGGTCGAGGGCGATGGCCGGCCGGGCGAAGGCGTCGACGTAGACGAGTGGGTGGCCGTGGGCGTGTACGGCCGGCTTCGGTGACCCGGTCGTGCCAGAGGTGTACTGGGCGTAGGCCGCGTCGGAGCCCTCCACCGGCGCCGGTTCTGCCGGCGCGTGCTCGGTGAGTCGGGCCTCGATATCCTCGGCGGCGACAACGGCTAGGCCGTCGAACCGTTCGACGAGGTCGGTACCGCACACCACCGCAGCGGCCTCCACGGCCGCAGCCCTGTGGTCGGCGACGGTGAGCCTCGGGTTGACCGGCACGGCGACCGCCCCGATGCGCGCCGCTCCGAGGAAGGCCCAGACGAGCTCAACCCCGTCGGGCGACGCGATCATGACCCGAGCGCCCCGCTCGACGCCGAGCGAGGCCAGGAGCGACCCCGTCCGCGCCGCGCCATCGTGCACCTCCCGGTGGGTGAACGTCCGGTCGCCCACGCGGTAGGCGACGTCGTCGGCCCACCCGCCCTCGGCGGCCAGGGCCTCGAGAGCGGCGGCGAGGTTCACGTCACCGCGGCCGGGTCATGACGAGGCGGCCGTCGCTCGGACCGACCGGCCACCAGCCCGCGACCACCAGGTCGGCCCATGCCGCGAACGGATCGGGTCTCGCGGGGCTCAGGGCCGACGCGACGGCGCCCGCCAGTAGCCACAGCTGCGCACCGGAGGCCACGTGCTGGTCGACGTCGCCGTCATCGGACGGGTCGAGCCGCTCGGTCGCCACGAGCATCACGACGTGCAGCGCAGCCTCCAACGCTTCCTCCCGGCCGGCGGCCACGACGGCACGCCGGCACCCGGCTCGCCGCCGCTCGACCTCCGCCAGCCACTCCGGGTCCATGCGATCGGCGGCGTCGACGGCCGCTCGCAGTGTGACGGCCGCCAGCGGCAGGCTCGAGGGCCCGAGAGGGGTGGTGCGGGCCAGCGCCCCCATGTCCACCGTTTCGTCGCGGATCAAGGCGTCCAACAGATCGACCACGCGGTCGCCGCCGGCACCGAGGGCCTCGGCCACGCTCAGGTGGCGCCCGTCGTCGCCCACGACGGCAAGCGGCCACGGCATGACCGGTGCGGCAGCCAAGGCGGCGGCGGGCGAACCGCGACCACCGGCCAGGCTCCTTTCCTGCCCGTCCACTGCGTGCCACGTCGTCACCGTTACGCGCCGGTCAGCCGTTCCAGTGCGTCTCAACATGGGGGAACCGCAGGCCGAGCTCACCCTCCACGAAGTGCTTGCACCGGCCCACCCAGTGGGCGCGCGACTCGTCGTTGGTGCGCTGCTTGATTCCCCACTGCCGGAACGCCTGGTTGTTGGCTGAGACGCTGCGGCCGAAGAACGGCACGGTGAAGCCCACCAGGTCGTCGACGGCCTGCTGGACGGCCGGGACGGCCGCCGGGTCGGCCATCAGCTCCCGGGTCCGGGCCTTGCCGAACGACACGTGGAAGTGCTCCTCGGGGAGAAGGCGGACCACGAGGTTCCGCAGCGGCAGGTAGGAGGCGGAGACGAGCTCCTCCATGAGCACCACCTCCGCCTCGTCGACCAGGGCCTTGAGGACCACGAACTCGGCCCACGACCTGAGTTGGTAGTCGAACACCGACAGCGCCCGACCCGAGCCGGCGTCGTCGAGGCCCAGCTCGGTGGACAGCTTGGAGAACTTGAGATGGTGGCCGTACTCCTCCATGGCGATCCGGCACGCCAGCCACTTCTCTCTCGGCCCGGGGGCGAGGGCGATGGCGGGCTCGTCGAAGGCGACAGCCCCCGCCAGCTCGTTGCGCACGTGGCTGGTCACGACCTTGCCCACGGCCTGCACGTAGTCGGGGCCGACGGCGTGGGCGGCGACTGCGTCAGTCACCTCGCCGGTGAAGGGCGCGGCGGTCATCGTGCCGCAGTCATCGCACGACCGCCACCGGCGGACCGCCGAACAGGTCGAACTCGGATTCGAGGGGCACGAGCTCAAGCCGGCTGCGGCCCTCGGTGAGGGCATCGGCGGTCCAGCCGTCGGTGTCGACCAGCCGGACGACCGGGCGGGGCTGCGACCACAGCGTGATCTCGGCCCCGCGGGCGCCGAAGATCTGCCCCGTCACCCCGGCCGCGCCGGGCGAGGACAGCCAGGCGATCAGCGGGGCGACGTCGTCCGGCCGGGCCGCCGGCGCCGCCTCCAGGTAGGCGCGTAGCTGCTCGGTGACCGGCGGGATGGACTCGGTCATCCGGGTGAACGCGAACGGGGCGACATAGTTCACGCACACGTCCTTACCGGCCATCTCGAGGGCGACCGCCCGGGTGAGGCCGAAGAGCCCTGCCTTGGCGACCGCATAGGCGGCCTGGCCCACGCTCCCGACCAGGCCCGCCGCCCCACCCACGTAGACGATGCGCCCGTATCCCTCCCGGCGGATGCCGCCGGTCATGGCCCGGGTGAGCTCCACGGCCACCCCCAGGTGTGACCCGAGCACCTCGGTCCAGTCGTCGTCGAAGGCCTGGTGCACCATGGCGTCGCGCAACGTGCCGGCCGCATGCACCAGTGCCGACGGAGCGCGCCCCGCCCACGCGGTGGCGACGGTCACCAACGCCTCGGCCCCCTCCCGGGTTCGGGCGTCGGTGATCACGGCCAGGGCGTCCCCACCGGCCGCCCGGATCTCCCCGGCGACCGCCTCGGCCGGGCCGCGGTCCGGCTGCCGGCCTCCGAGGTCGACACCCGTGTCGTTGACGCACACCGCGTGGCCGGCCCGGGCCAGGGCCAGGGCCACAGCCCGGCCGATGCCCCGGCCGCCCCCGGTGACGATGCTCACCATGCGCCCGGTCACCAGACCACCGTAGATCGCCGGCCGCATGCTCCTGCCGGGCCTCTAGTGTCGACCCCGTGAGGGTCCTCTGCACCTGCCTGCCCGGTCACGGCCACTTCAACCCGATGCTGGCCCTGGCCCACGGCCTGACGAAGGCCGGGCACGAGGTGGCGTTCTCCACTGCCGCCGACTTCTGCCCCCACATCGAGAAGACCGGGTTCGCCGCCTTTCCGTCCGGCCTTGCCCTGTCCCGCCAGATGGAGGTGGCCCGCCGGCAGTTCCCCGACCAGGACGCGCTGGTCGCCATGGAACGGTTCGAGCAGTTCGTTCCCCGCATGCTGGGGGGCGTTGCCGCCCCCGCCCGCGCCGCCGACCTCGTCCCGCTGGTCGAGACCTGGAAACCAGACCTGCTGGTGCACGACGAGACCGAGTTCGCCGGCCCGCTGGCGGCGGCGGTGGCAGGCATCCCGTGGGCCGATCAGAGCGTGGGCATCCTCCGGCCGACAGCGATGGCACGGCTGGCAGGTCAGGCGCTGGCCCCCCTCTACGAGCAGTACGGGCTCGCGGTCGGCGAGTTCGGAGGCATGTTCCGCTACCTCTACCTCGACGTCGCCCCGCCCAGCCTGCAGTCCCCGGAGATCCTCGACATAGGTGTCGCCCACGCCGTCCAGAACGCCACCATCGAACCGGGCGCCGAGGGCGACGCCCTGCCGGACTGGGTTCATGACCTTCCGGCCGACCGAGGGGTGGTCTACGTGAGCCTGGGCACGGTATTCAACGCCAAGGCCCGCGACATCTTCGCCGCCGTGCTCGAGGGGCTGCGGTCGGAGCCCGTCACCGCCATCCTCACCATCGGCACCGACAACGACCCCGACGCCTTCGGCCCTCAGCCCGAGCACGTCCACATCGAGCGCTTCATCCCCCAGTCCCTGCTGCTGCCCTTCTGCGACGCGGTGGTGAACCAGGGAGGCACGGCCATCCTGCCCATCCTCGCCCACGGGCTACCACTGCTGATCCTCCCCCAGGGGGCGAACCAGTTCCACAACGCCGCGGCATGCGTGGCCGCCGGGGTGGGCCGCCGCCTGCTTCCCGGCGAGGTCACCCCTGAGGCCGTGCGACGCGACGTCACCGCGCTGCTCCACGAACCCGGCCTGGCTGACGCCGCCCGGCGGGTGCAGGCCGAGCTGGCCGCCATGCCAGGCCCGGAGCGGGGGGTGGAGCTCCTTGTGCAACTGGCGACCGAGCGCCGTCCCCTGCCCGGGTGAGCTTCGACCCAACACTGGCGCCCAGGGTCCTCACCGACCTGCCGGGGCCGCGCTCGCTGGAGCTGTGGGCGCGCGACGCCGTCCACCATGCGTCCAACTCCTCGCCCGGCGCCCAGTGGCTCCGCCTGGTCCTGAAGGACGGAGTCGGTGCGGTGGTGCGCGACGTGGACGACAACCTCTTCGTCGACTTCTCCTCCGGTGCGGTGGTGGCCAACATCGGCCACTCCCCTCCGGCCGTCGCCGCGGCACTGGCCGAGGAAGCCGGGAAGCTCATGCACTTCTTCGACTTCGCCACGCCGGCCCGTGCAGAGTTCTTCGAAGCCCTGGCCCGGACGCTGCCGGCGGACCTGCAGACGTTCCAGATGTACTCCACCGGCGCCGAGGCGGTGGAGGCGGCGCTGCGTCTGGCCAAGTCCTTCACCGGCAACTACGAGGTGCTCTCGTTCCACCAGGCGTGGCACGGGCGGACGCTCGGGGCCATGTCGCTCATGGGCGGGTTCCCGCTGAAGCGGGGCTACGGCCCCTTCGCTCCCGGCGCGCTCCACGCGCCCAACGCCAACTGCTACCGGTGCCCGCTCGACCTCGCTCCCGACCGCTGCGAGGTCGCATGCGCCAACCTGGTCGAGCGCGTGTACGAGCAGTCGAGCGAGCAGCGGCTGGCCGCGGTGATCGTCGAGCCGGTGCAGGGCGTCGGCGGGGTGATCCCGTTCCCGCCGGCCTTCCTCGCCCGCCTGCGCGCCCTGTGCGACCGCGCCGGCGCCCTGCTGATCTTCGACGAGATCCTCACCGGCGTCGGTCGCACCGGGCCGATGTGGGCCTTCGAGTCCTCAGGGGTGATGCCCGACGTGCTGCTGGCCGGCAAGGGCCTCGCGTGCGGCTATCCGATCTCGCTGATCGCGTCCCGCCGGGAGGTGCTCGACGCCGGCCCTTTCGGGAGACCGGGCGCAGGGGCGTCGACCTTCGCCAGCGGCAACATGGCCTGCGCCGCAGGGGTGGCCACCCTGGGCATGCTGGAGGACGGCGCCATCCTCGAGAACGGCCGGAAGGTGGGCGCCGCCATGCTGGCGGCATTGCGGAACCTGGCCGACCGCCATCCCATCATCGGTGACGTGCGGGGGGTCGGCATGCTGCTGGCCCTGGAACTGGTGACCGACCGCGAGGCCAAGACACCCATCGGCCCACCGGTGGCCCGGCGGCTCCTCGAGGCGCTGGCCCGGCGGGGGGTGCTGGTGGCGGGCGCCGGCGCGGTCCTGCGCATCACCCCGCCGCTGGTCATCAGCGAGGACATGGCGCTGGCCGGCGTGGCCGCCCTCGACGCCGCGCTGACAGAGGTGGAGGCGGCGGCATGAGCCTCTTCGGGCCGGTGCACCACGTCGGCGTCACGGTTGCCGACATGGACCGGGCGGTTGCGTTCTGGACCAGCCTGCTCGGCACCACCTCGAGGAACCGCAACATCCTCCAGGGACCGCAACTCGGCACCATGACCGGCTATCCGGGCATCCACATCGAGTCGTGCTGGGTGGACCTGCCCGGCGGCGTGGCCCTCGAACTGCTGCGTTACATCGACCGGCACGAGGCGCCGTACGACCCGGGCACCGCCCACCCCGGCAACGTCCACGTCTGCCTGCACGTCGACGACATGGACGAGGCTCATGCCCACGCCGTGGCCTGCGGCGCCACGCCCGTGAGCGAGCGACCGATCGACGTGGCCGCCGGCCCCCGAGCCGGCACCCGCCTGGCCTACCTGCGCGACCCCGACGGCGTCACGATCGAGCTCGTCCAGGACGGAGCGAGCACGCCGGCAGGGCGTCCCCGCCCAGCCGGAGCGCAGCGCAGGCCCCTGCCGGGGGGCCCTCGATGGCCGGCGAGCGCGGCGACCAATGAAGCAGTGATTCTCCCGGACCTGCTCCGGGCCCGGGCGGCCGAGGAGCCCGGCGCCGTTGCGCTCAGGGTGGGTGACGCCGTGGCGCTCACCTACGGAGAATGGGACGCCCGGTCCAATGCGGCGGCAGGCGGCCTGGTCGAGCGAGGGGTCCGGCCGGGCGACCGGGTCGCGCTGGTGTTCGGGAACGACGGGTGGGCCGACTATGCGATCTGCTACCTGGCCGCACTGAAGGCCGGCGCCGTGGCCGTACCGATCGGCTCGCGCTTTTCCGGGCCCGAGCTCGACGCGGTCCTGGCTCACAGCGGCGCGACTCAGATGGTTTCATCCGCATCCGAGCTCGAGGCTGGCCACGACACCGAGGATTTCCAGATCCCGGTCGATCCTGCGGACCTTGCCGAGATCCTCTACACGTCGGGCACCACCGGCCTGCCCAAGGGCGTGGCCTGCTCGCACCTCGCGATCATGGCCCACGACCTCCCGCCCGACGCGGCGGCGTCGACCGGGCAGGTGTCGTTCCTGCACTCGTTCCCCATCGGCACCCAGGCCGGCCAGGAGACGCTGCGCGTCCCGCTGCGGATCGGTGGGCGCACGGCGATCGCCCTCCCGTCGTTCGACCCGCACCTCCTGTGCTCCCTGGTCGAACGGCACCGGGTCGTGCGCCTCCAGCTGGTGCCGGCGATGGCCCAGCTACTCGTGGTCTCCAACGCCCCCCACGAGCACGACGTCTCCTCGGTCCGGCGCATCGTCCTGTCCTCCGCCCCCGCTGCGCCCGCCCTCTTCACCCGGCTGGCCGGGGCCTTCCCGAGAGCATCGGTGTGGAACGCCTACGCGCTGACAGAGGCCGGTCCGGCCCGCACCCTCATGGAGTGGGATCCGGCGCGGCCCACGGCCGTCGGGCGTCCTGTCGGCGAGACCGAGATCCGCATCGTCGACGAGGAGGGCACTGTCCTCCCGGCGGGACGGACCGGCGAGATCTGGCTGCGGCGGCGGGGCACGCCGACCCGTGAGTACTACAACGATCCGGCGGCGACGGCCGAGGCGTTCCTCGGCGGCTGGGCCCACACCGGCGACGTCGGCCACCTCGACGCCGAGGGCTTCCTGCACCTGACCGACCGGAAGAAGGACATCATCATCTCGGGCGGGACCAACGTCTCCTCGGTCGAGGTGGAGAACGCCCTGTACGAGCACCCGGCCGTCGTCGACGTCGCCGTGGTCGGTCTCCCCCACTCCGTGCTGGGCGAGGACGTGGCCGCGGCCGTGGTGGTGCGCTCCCCCACCACGGAGCGGGAACTGCAGGACGTGGTGCGCGCCCGGCTGGCCGAGCACAAGGTGCCCCACCGCATCGTGCTGGTCGACGCTCTCCCCCGGAACCCGTCGGGCAAGGTGCTCAAGGCCGAGGTGCGCACCCAACTGGGCGCCGGCGCCGCTGCGGCGGCCGGCTTCGGTGCGGCCCGTGACGAGACCGAGTCGGTGGTGGTCTCGGTCTGGCAGGCGGTGCTGGGTGTGCCGAACGTGGGCATCCACGACGACTTCTTCGCCCTCGGCGGGCACTCACTGGCCGCGGCGCAGATCGTCGCCCGCCTGCGCGATGCGTTCGGCGTCGATGTCCCGGTGGCCGCCGTCTTCGAAGCGCCTACTCCGGCAGAGCTGGCGAGGGTCGTCGCGGGGTGACCGGCAGCTCCGACAACCGCAACAACGGATTCGCGCCCACTGCCTCGAGCAACCGTTCCATGTCAGCGGAGAGAAGCTCGACGGTGGACGCCTCGTAGAAGTCGACCTTCCAGCTCCACTCACCGGTCAGCCCGATCCCGTCGTCGAGCAGGGTAAGGCTGAGCGGGTGGAGCTGGCCCCGGAAGAACAGCTCCTGGTCGGCGCTGACATGAAAGTACTGGAACTCCGTGGGGAGGGCACGTGCCAGCTCCGGCCCGCCGGCGGGGAAGTCGGGCAGCAGCGCCCGGCGCACCCGCATGAACGGGATGTCCTGGTTGTCGAACATGCCGAGCACCCGCTCCCGGGTGCGGGTCACGATCTCGGTGAAGGGCGGGTCGCCCGAGAGGTCGGTGCGCAGCCTGCCGATGCCCGAGAACATGCCGACGAGGTCCTCGAGCTCGGCACGGGTCCGCCCGCTCAGGGTCGTGCTCATCACCACGTCGGTCGACTGCCCGTGCCGTCCGAACAGCGCACCTGCGGCTGCGACCGCAACGGTGAACACCGTGCTGTTGGTGGCCCGGGCGATGTCCTCGAGGCGCTCCCGTGTCGGCGCGTCGATGGCGATGGTCCTCGACTCGATCCTTCGCGTCGGGGTATCGGGGACGTGGTCGAACGGCACCGCCGGCCCGAGGGGCATGCCGTCGAGGATCTCCCTCCACCAGGCGAGCTGGCGGTCCAGCACCGCGTCGGTGACGTGCGACCGCTGCCACACCGCGAAGTCGGCGAACTGCACCGGTAGCGGTGGCAGTGACGGCGCCCGCCCCGCAAGGGCGGCCTCGTAGGCCTGCAGCAGCTCACCCATGACGATGGCCGCGCCTGTCCCGTCGCACACCAGGTGGTCGAGGGTGACCGCCAGACACCGGTCATAGAGCCCGGCCCGGAGGAGGGGCGGCCGGGCCAGGTCGAACGGCATCGCGTCCTGTTCGGCTATCGAGTCCGCGACCACGAGCTCGACCTCTGCGGCTGGGGCGACGGACTGATAGGGGCGGCCGGCCTCGACGGTGAAACCCGTGCGCAGGATCTCATGGCGATCGACGACGAGGGTCAGGGCCCGGCGTAGGGCACCGGCGTCGGGGGGCCGGTCGAACCGGTGCAGTGCAGTGACGTTGTAGAGGCCCTGGGGCACGGCGGCGGTCTCCAGGCCCCACATCTGCTCCTGGGCAAGGGACAGCGGGTACCGCTCTCCTGGCACGCGGGTCCCGGCTGCGAGTGGCGGGCCACCGGTGGCGCCAGCGGTCTCGGCGTCGACTGCGGCCGCGAGCCCGGCCAGCGTCGGGGTCAGGAAGATGGCCCGCAGCGGCGTCTCGGTGCCGAACTCCTCGCGCACCTGGGCGATCACCTGGGTGGCGAGGAGCGAGTGGCCCCCGAGATCGAAGAAGTCGTCGTCCGGACCGATGGCGGCGTCGTCGAGACCGAGGACGCTCGCCCAGATGGCGGCCATGCGATCCTCTGCGGGTGAACGCGAGCCGGCGCCGGGAGGCGTGCGGGTGGGCACCGGCAGGGCGTTGCGGTCGACCTTGCCGTGGGACGTGAGCGGCAGGGCGTCGACCATGACGAACCCGGCCGGCACCATGTGGGCAGGCAGCCGTTCGCCCAGGAACCGCCGGAGGTCGAGAGGTGCGACGTCGGGGCCGACCACGTAGGCCACGAGCTGCATGTCCCCGGGCTTGTCCTCCCTGGCAACGACGACAGAGCTGGCCACCGCCGGGTGCCTGGCCAGAGCGGCCTCCACCTCCCCGACCTCGATGCGGAAACCCCGGATCTTCACCTGACCGTCGATCCGTCCGACGTAGTCGAGGTCGCCTCGGGGGAGCTCCCGCACCAGGTCCCCGGTGCGGTACATCCGGGCGCCGTTCCAGTCGACGAACTTCTCGGCGGTGAGGTCGGGGGCGTTGTGGTAGCCCCGGGCCAGTCCGGCGCCGCCGATCAGCAACTCGCCGGTGACGCCGGCGGGAACGGGTCGGAGGTGGTCGTCGACCACCGCCACCGTCGTGTTCGGGAGCGGCCGGCCGATGGGCGGATCCCCCTCGTCGTCGCCGGCGGGCGACGGCTCGTAGAAGGTCGACATGCAGGTCGTCTCCGTGGGGCCGTACGCGTTCACCCACCGGGACCGGCCACCGGAGACGCGCCGCCACGCCCGGTAGGCCGAGCCGAGGGCCTTTTCCCCCCCGACGACCACCAGCCGGATGCCCTCCGGAACGGACCAGCTTGCGGCGTCGAGCTCGCCGGCCCAGGCGTGCCAGTACGCAGTGGGCAGGTTAACCACGGTGATGCCCTGGTCGCGCAGCCACTCGAGCCACTCCCGGCCGAGCAGTGGCCGGTCCTCCGGCCGGAACACCACCGTCGCTCCGGCCGCCCAGGTCGGGAGCATCTCCTCGATGCTGGCGTCGAAACCCAGGGAGCAGAACTGCAGGACCCGGTCACCGGGTGCGAGGCCGTAGAGGTCGAGGGCCGCCCGATGGTGGTTGACCAGGCCGCAGTGGGTCAGCAGGACGGCTTTCGGCCGGCCGGTGGATCCGGAGGTGTAGATGACATAGGCCAGGTGGCCGGCCTCGGTCGCCCGCGCCGGTGGGGTGGGGGGCCGGTCGGCCCACTTGGCGGCGTCGGTGTCGAGGCAGATGACCGTCCCCGAGTGGCGGCCGGCCAGCTCGGCGCGGGTGAGCGAGGTCACCAGGCCGGCGTCTTCGACCATGAACGCCAGCCGCTCGGGGGGGTAGGAGGGGTCGAGCGGCACGCACGCACCACCCGCCTTCAGCACCGCCATCAGGGCGACGGCCAGGTCGAGGGAACGGTTCAGGCACACGCCCACCGCGCCATCGGGGCCGACCCCCACGGACTGCAGGTGGTGGGCTAGGCGGTTGGCCCGGGCGTCGAGGGCGGCGTAGGTGAGCGAATCGCCCCCCGCCACCACGGCCACCGCGTCGGGCCCGCTGGCGACCGCGGCCTCGAAGAGGTCGGCGACGGTGACGTCCTCCACGCCACGCAGCCTAGGACGCGGGCCCGCTCCGACTCCGCCGGTTCGTCTCGTACCGGGCGACCAAACGGATCGACGGCTGGCTGCTCGGCCGCGTCTACGACGCCCTGCACGCCCCCGTGGGCATCGGCCATTTGCAGGACCCCGCGCTCCTCGACGACCCTTGCCCTCGGCAGTGGAAACCCCACGTCGCTCACCCCGGAGACACCCGGCGGAGCGGCGGTCGGCCTGCTGGTGAGGGCCGGGCGCTGGGCATCGGCGCTCGGATCGGGCCTCATCCTCGCCCGGGTGTCATGGGTCGCCGCCCTCCTCCTCCTCGGCGTGGCCATGGCCGTCCGGGCCCGGGCCCAACGCGAGCACCTGCTCTTCGTGCGGGGTCAGAGGACGGTGTGGCCCTCGTACCGGCGGGCGTACTACACCGCCTCCATCGCCACCGCGCCGGCGGCGGCCAAGGAGACTCGGATCTTCGGTCTCACCGAATGGCCGGTGGCCCCGCACGAGGACGAGTGGGAGTCGATCACCTCGTCGCTCGGGCCGCAGCGGGCCAAGGTCCGCGCCTGGCTCGTGCGGACCCAGGGGATGCTGACCGGCGCGCACATCGCCGTCTTTGTCTACCTCGGCTACGCGGCGACGTCGGGTCGCATCGGACTGGGCACCTTCGCCGCCGCGCTGCAGGCCACCGCCGGTCTGACCAGCCTGACCGCCACCAGCCACGAGGACGACGCCGTCGACTTCGGCATGGCGTCGCTCGACGCCGTCACTCGGATCGAGGAGCGGGCGACGGGGGCATCCCCCGATCACCCCGGTACAGCCGACGCCGGCGGCATGCCCCGACAGGGCATCCGGTTCGAGAACATCTCGTTCACCTATCCCGGAGCCAAACGCCGGCCGTGCAGGGCCGCACGCTCGAATTCCCCGCTGGTCGGTCGGTGGCCATCGTCGGCGCCAACGGCGCCGGCAGGACCACGCTGGAAATCCGTTCTAAACCCTGCCGCTTGGTCAGCCGAGTACCGGTGCCAGTAGAGCAGACAGGGCGCGGCTGCGCCCCTTCTCCTGGCGGGGGGGGAAGGGGCGCAGGTCGTGCTGTGGTTGTAGGAAGGGACTACGGGACCCAGACCCAGCCGGTGCTGATGGGCGGCTTCTCCTGCCCCTGCCATCCGTTGTGGAACCTGGCGGCGAAGCCATCCCCCTTGTACCAGTTGCCGCAGGGCTTGTACTGCCAGGCGTAGGCCGTCCACACCTCATGGCTTTGTCCCTGGTTGTAGACCCACGGACCGGTGTTGCACCGGAACTCACCCTGGGCGTTCCAACCGATCAGGTTCTGGGCGACAGCGATCTGCCCCTTGAGGGACTGGTAGCTCTTATCGTCGCATAGGTCGGACAATGAGCGGTCCGTGGTGGCGACACTTTGGAGCAATGAACTGTCCTGGGATCCGTGGACACTCGTTGGTTTGGTTTCCAACCGTGGCGGTGTGACCCGACCTGGTCATTATGCACCCCAGGGCGCGCACGGTGAGAAGGGAATCTGGTGGTCGTCCG
>Ga0136633_1000030_pt1 | contig 91606 bp, 81 predicted proteins | sample AntDrymeUQ832206_2_FD_105494 | JGI IMG/M metagenome (GOLD analysis project Ga0136633, IMG submission 105494) | Polar desert sand microbial communities from Dry Valleys, Antarctica - metaG UQ83 (22.06) | ecosystem: Environmental > Terrestrial > Soil > Desert | place: Antarctica: Dry Valley...
ATTGCGGACATTAGCAGCTTAGGTGTTCTGTCTCTGTTGGGACTCTCAACCTCCATCGATCTCGACCTCGGCTTCGCAGTTCACCGGAGCGTCGAGCGGGATCATCATACCTATCGACGATCTGGCGTGCACTCCAGCTTCGGGCCCGTAAAGCTCGTTGATCAGATCCGAGTAGCCGTTGGTCACCAGCGGCGTCTGGTTGAAGCCTGGCGCCACATTGACCATCGCGAAAACCCGCAACCATGCAGTCACCCGGTCAAGGTCTCCCAATGCCCGTTTAAGGCTCCCGAGATGCGCCAGCGCCACTAGACGAGCAGACTGATAGCCTTGCTCAGGCGTGACATCCGCCCCAACCTTCCCCAGCGGGTGCGCGAGCGATCCGTCCAGGTTCGTAGGGACATGGCCCGAGATAAAGGCTCGGTTCGCGCGCACACGCACCCAGGCGAACGGCATCTTGACACCCGCTGGCATCTTGAGCGGTTCAGGAAGCCGCAGATCCAGTGCAGCGAGTTTGGCTTCGATCTTCCCCATCGATGGCCCCTTTTTCAGGAATGTCCGCATTTCACCCATAGCGGATCCGATAATTTTTTCGCTATCTTACACCTTGCGCCCAAGGGATAACAACGCGGCTCTTCCACCGCGAAACCCGCAGGACTATCGATTTTCCCGGAAGCCGCGAAATGGCGACTCGATCCGAGACTTTGCGGCTTTAACGACGTCGGCGGCTCAGCGCCCGTGGCCGCGCCAGCGCTTGATGGTGCGGTCGATGATCCCGCTTTCGTCGCCGCTTTCGCGCCACAGGGCCGCGAAACTCGGGTCGGACGAGGCCGGGCGCTTTTCGGGCTCGAGGTCGTCGAAGCGCACGCGGATCGGGATCGCGACGCCCACGCCGCAGACGATGCATTCGCGGTTGCGAAGCGCCGGGATCGCGTCGAGGAAGCCGCGCGCGCCCTCGGGCATCGCCGCTCGCACGCACGCCTGATCGCGCTCGTTGTTGAGGCGCATTGCGATGATCGTTCCGCATTGCGACAGCACGCCTTCGGCAAGGTCGGATGGGCGCTGGGTAATCAGGCCCAATGACACGCCATATTTGCGGCCTTCCTTGGCGATCCGTTCGAGGATCTTGCGCACTGCCTGGCCCTTGGCGCTTTCGTCCTTGGGGACGTAGCGATGCGCTTCCTCGCAGACGAGCAGGATCGGTCGCTGCGCCTCGGTCCGCGACCAGATCGCATAATCGAACACCATCCGCGCGAGCACCGACACCACGACCGAGGTGACTTCGGACGGAACCCCCGAAACGTCGACGATCGAGATCGGCTTGCCGTGGCTCGGCAGCCGGAACAGCTTGGCGACGAACGAGGCCATCGAATCGCTGACCAGCATACCCGAAAACATGAAGCTGTAGCGCGGGTCGGCCTTATATTCGTCGAGCTTGGTCTTGAGCCGCTGATAGGGAAGCGTGTCGCCGGCGCGGTCAAGCTTGCCCATTTCATTGACCAGGATCGCGTTGAGATCGGACAACAGATAGGGGATCGGCGAATCGACGGTGACCTTGCCGAGCGTCTCGGCGGCCTTGCCCTTGGTCCGCGCGGCGAGCAGGCATTTGGCGAGGATGTCGGCATCGCGCTGGCGCTCGGCGCCATCGGTGGTCAGCAGGACCTCGCAATGCTCCTCGAAATTGAGCAGCCAATAGGGCAATTGCAGATTGTCGGCATTGAACAATTCGCCGCAACTCTTGAACGCCGCCGAATATTCTCCGTGGGGATCGATCATCAATATGTGCCCCTCGGGGCTCAGTTGCGAAATCCGATGGAGGATCAGCGCGACCGAGGTCGACTTGCCAGTACCGGTCGAGCCGAGAATCGCGAAATGCTTCGACAGCATCGGATCGACGTAAAGCGCGCCGCGAATGTCGTCGGTCGGATAGACGGTGCCGATTTCGATGTGCGGATTGTCGTCGGCGGCGAAAATCGCGCGCATGTCATCGGTGGATACCGGCATGATCTCGCACCCCGGGATCGGGTAGCGAGTGACGCCGCGGCGGAAATTGACCAGGCTGCCGTTGGCGGTCTGGCTGCCCTCGCCGAGAAAATCGACGTTGGCGACCACCGCGCCATCGTCGCCCGCGCACAGGGTGCGGACATTGGCGATCAGCCAGCTGGATCCGACCTTCATCTTGATCTGGCTGCCGACCTGGCCCGACATCGCGATCGACGCGTCCGCATGGTCCATTAGATGCATCATTCGGTCGGCGTGCATCACCACCCGCGAGCCCGACCCGGCGATCTCCACCACCCGGCCGATCGCGGGGATCGGCGCAGTGGATGGCGCCGAGACCGGCGAAGCGCTGGCGGCTTCCTCGCTGTAGCTGCCCATCTGGTCGAGGAACTGCTGCAGATTATTATTGTCGGTCATCGTCGGGCACACCCTCGTCAAATCCCATGTCCGGCGAGGTTAGCCGGACTGGGTTAAGATGAGGTTAGAGGGGGGAAGGGTTGTTTGTTTGAGAACCGCACCAGAGGGCCGGAGCGGGCTTCGCGGAAGCGCGCTCAAACCCTTCTCCTGAACGCCATTGCCGCGCCCCAGCCGAGCAGCAGCGACAAAGCGACCGCGGCCAGCCCGTAGAGGAAGCCGTGCTGGCGAGCGGCAAGCGCGACGTAGCGCTCGAACCCGCCCTTGCCGATCTCGACCTCGCGCGTCGCCGCGGCGACGACCTTCCCACGGTCGATGAGGAAGGTTTCGGCGGTGTAAGTGCCGACCGGGACCTGGCTCGGGATCGATATTCGCGCGCGATAGAGCACGCCGTCGGTGATTTCGACGCCATCGGGCTGTTCGCCATAGAGGCCGTGGCGCCGGCGGAGGTCGAGCAGCCCGCTCTCGAAGCGGCGAGCCTTGTCGGGCAGCGCACCGCCGCCGGGCGACAGCTGGAGGTCGTTGAGGCCGAGTTCGAAGATCGCCGAGGTGCGCTCATCGACCAGTTCGCGCACCGGGCGCGAGGAGGCGACCGCATAATAGGACGGCGCCGAGCGAAAGCGGTTCGAGTCGGCGTTCATCCAGATGCCGGCGATCTTCTGCTTCTCGCGCACCACGATCGGCTCGACCGGGCCCTTGAGGACGACGACGATCTCGGCTGGGCGCTTCGGGACTCGGCCGCCGGGGTAGAGGATCGCCCCGAACAGCAGCAATTGCGCGCCGGAAAAGCTGTAGCGGATCTCGATCGAGCGCGCCGATACGTCGGGGACGAGCACCGGCTCGCTCTGCGCAACCAGCAAAGGGGCGGCGACCGCGAGAAGGAAGGCGCGCGTCACAAATATTCGATCGAATAGATTTCGTCGGGCCGCCACGCGAGACCGAGCAGCATTCGAAGCGCGACCAGCAGGATGATCACCGCGAGTGCGAAGCGGAGCAGATCGGGACGCAGCCGGGTCGCCAGTAGCGCTCCATATTGCGCACCGACCACCCCGCCGACCAGCAACAGCCCGGCAAGCACGATATCGACCGCCTGAGTGGTCATCGCGTGGATCATCGTCGTCACTGCGCTGACCGCGAGGATCATCACCAGGCTGGTGCCGATCACTACCCGCGCAGCCATGCCGAGCAAATAGATCATCGCCGGGATCAGGATGAATCCGCCGCCGACCCCGAGCAGGACGGTCAATATGCCCGCGATGAAGCCGAGCGCGAGCGGTGCGATCGGCGACAGATAGAGGCCCGAAGAGTAGAAGCGCCAGCGCCCGGGAAGCGCCGCGATCCAGCGGTTGTGGCGGGGCTTGGCGACCGGGGCGGCGGCGCTGACCCAGCCAAGCGCAACCAGCGAATCCTTGAGCATCAGCCCGCCGATCGAGCCGAGCAACAGGACGTAGAGGAAGCCGATCACAAGGTCGATCTGGCCCGAGGCCTGGAGCAGACGGAAGAATCCGGCGCCGGTGAGGCTGCCGATCGCGCCCCCTGCGACCATCACGCCGCCCATCTTCAAATCGACCCCGCCGCGGCGATAATGGGCGTAGACCCCCGACACGCTCGCCCCGGTGATCTGGGTGGTTGCCGAAGCCACCGCGACCGTCGGCGGGATTCCGTAGAAGATCAGCAGCGGCGTGGTGAGGAAGCCGCCGCCGACCCCGAACATCCCCGACAGGATGCCAACCAGCCCGCCAAGCGCGATGATCAGCAGCGCATTGACCGACAATCCGGCGATGGGGAGATAGATGTCCATGGGCTTGAAGCGAGGCTAGCCGCACCAGCGCGGCAAAACCATGGCAGCAACGATAATCGGGTCTAAAAGTCCCCGGCGATGGTCATGACCGGTCCCGAGCCGGGGGACGCGCTGCCCGCAAGCCGTTGGCGATAATCGGCATGGATTCGAAGCGAGCGCCCGACCCGCCAGGTCAGCCTTGGCCCTGCATCGACCCGGTACAGCCCTGGCTGGACTCCGCCCCACACCCCGACGCCGCCGCTGAACGCTCGCCACAACGGGCGGGTCAGCGTCGCCGAGCCGTCGGCGAACAAGCTGCGATCGCGCAATCCGACCACGCCGCCCTGAAGATACGCATCGAGATTGAATTTCGCGAACATCGGGCGATCGTAGACCCCACCCTCGGCGAACAGGGCGAATGCCGAGCGCCCGGCATCGCGCCCGAACGACTGGCGCCGCTCGGCGGTGATCGCGACGGGCACGCGCGCAAACGGTTGCCAGCGCATTCCGGCGGCAAGCTCCGCATTGCGCGTGACCCCGCCGACCGGGGCAGTGGTGCGAACGCTGACCGCAAACCGTCGATCGATCCGGTAAAGGATGCGCGCGCCCGCCTGGCTTCCGCCGAGCATGCCGTTGGCGGCCAAGCCGGGGTCGGTCGGAACCACGATGCCGGTTGGCTGGCTGCGGAGCATTGCCCAGGCGGTCAGCGACAGGCGATCGAGCCGCGGCCTTACTGCCGCTGCCGACTGCGCCGGGGCGCGGTTCGACGCCGGCTCGGACCGCGCGATCTGCGCAACGGGCCATTGATCGAGTGGAGTGGTTCCGGCGTACCGCGCCGCGCCGGACTCAAGCGACCAGTCCCCGACCCCGTCGAGGTCGAGGCGCCGCGACGGGCGCGATGAGCCGCTAAAAGCCGCGGGCGCCTCACGGGGGTAGGCCGCATAATAGGCCGGGGCGTAGCCGGCCGGCGCCGGATAGCCATAGGGCGGGGGGACCGACGCGTAGCTCGAATAAGCCGTCCCCGGCGCCTCGATTGGGAGCGCGGGAACGAGCGGATCGACCGGGGCGAACTCGGTCGCGACCAACGGCGGAACGCCGCCATCGCCGCTTGGCCCACCGCTGCCCGGCGCGCGGTTCGGGGATCGATCGAAGGCCAGCGCCTCGGCTCCCGGAACCATGCCGAGGCTGACCGCGCGAAGCCCGACCCAGCCGACCAGGGCGACCGCGATGAAGCGAAGCGAGCGGCTCATCGCGGCGCCACCGTGGCGGGAAAGATATGGCGGGTCTTGTCCCAGGTCTGCGGCCCGCCGCGCTCGTAAATCGACAAGGCGCGCCGCACCGCGAGGATCGCGATCAGATTGCCGACCACCAGCCGCGGGATCGAGCGCAGGCCCTCGCCGAGACCGTAAGCCGCGGTGGTAAAGCCGGCGCGCATCACCACGCGCCACAACAATAGCCACAAATTGACCGAGAGTAGCGTCATCAGCAGCGGCGACGGGTCCAGCCGGACGGGTGCGCCAAGCGCGCCGGCAATCCCGAACTGAAGCCATAGCAGCAGCGCGATATAGCCCGTGACAAGCAGTAACGCGGCAAGCGGCGCGCGTCGGTCGCGCATCCGCATCCAGCGCTCGCCGATCCCGCCCGACCAGCCGAGCCGATCCCAGCCGGTCAGCGCGATTCCGCCGACCCAGCGCGCCTTCTGGCGCACCGCGGCATCGAGGTCGGCGGGGAAATGACCGCGCGTCGCGACGACGGCCCGGCTTCCGGGGGCCGCCGGGATCCGTACGAACATCGTCTTGAACCCAAGCGCGCCGAGCCGCAGGCCTAGTTCATAATCCTCGGTCAGGCTCGCGGTGGCGAACGGGTTTCCTCCATGGGCGGCGGCGAGCCACTCGATCGCGCCGCGTTCGATCGCACAGCCAACCCCGGCGAGCGGGATCGCTGCACCGACCGCTTCGCGCACGACCATTTCCTTGATGTGGCTTTCGGCGAACTCGTCGGCATAATGGCCGCTGATCCAGCGCGATTGGGGGTCGGGCAAGGGCAGCACGGGAAGCTGGATGAGCGCCGCTCGCTCGACCAGCCGATCGAATAATTTCAATTCGAGCGGATGGACGAGGTCCTCGGCATCATGGAGGATTATCGCCTTGGCGCGCGGGGCGCCGGTGGCTTCGTCGGCAACCAGCGCGCGGTAGAGGTGGTTGAGGCAGTCGGCCTTGATCGTCGGTCCGTCGAGGTCGACCGCGACGGCACGAACGCGCGGGTCGGCAACCCCGGCGATCGCGACCATGGTCGCGGGATCGTTGCGGTAATAACCGACATAAAGCCGGTAGTCCTGATGGTCGAAACGCTCCAGCGTCGCCCGCAGCATCGCGCCGATGACGCTCGACTCGTCCCAGGCGGGAATCAGTATCGCCAGCCGGCCCGGAGCGCGCGGCCCGGCGAGATGGCTGGCGAAGGCCCGCGGGTAACGCGAGTAGATGGTTAGAGCGCGCCACCCCCGGCGCCCGAAATAGACCAGATCGACGGCAAGGTCGTCGAGCGCGAACAAGGCGTATCCGGCGGCGGCGAACAGCGCCAGTTCGCCGGCGATTTCGGACAACAGAACGACCGCGCTCATCGGCGCTTTCCGGACTGATCCTGTTCGATGAAAGCACGGCCGATAGCGATAATCCCCTGAGGGTCGCGTGAACCGAGCGGGTCAAGCTTAGTCCACTACGGATCAGATTGCGACAGAAATTGTTACGCCCGCAAAACGGGACTCTGCGGAGGGGCTTGGCGGTCCTGGGCGCGCGGTTTGCGCTCACCACCGAGTGAAAAGCGGAACTTCGTGCCGGGCGAAGCGCTTTTACGTGATGGTAAGGTCGATGCCTTACCGCCCATCCAACCAGTTTTGGAGCAACTTGCGCGCCATGATCCGCCACGTCCGTCAACGCCTGCAATCGAGGTCAGCCGCGCTGCTGCTGACGCTTGAAGGCGGCCTGGCGCGGTTCGGCATGCTGTGGGTGACGTTCATCGTCGGCGCGTCGGCATTCCGCCTGGCGACCGGCCCGTTCGAGGGCCTGCCCGCGTGGACGTCCGTGCTCGCCTTCTTGCTGCTTGCGGTCGCCCCGATCGGATCGGCGCTGCTCGCGCTAAGCTGGTTCGCCGAGCCGAGGGACATAAAGCGGGTGCCGAGCGCGGTTCGCCGCCATCCTCTGTACGGGCCGAGCGGAGTGATGGTTTCGCTGCTCGTCGGACTATTGATCCACGTCCCGCTCCGCGCGAGCGAATATCTGGTCGCGATGCCGGCGCTGGGCGGGTCGGTTCCGCCGTGGCTGGCGACGCTCCACTTCGCACTGACGCTCGACGTCGTGTTGTTCACCAGTCTCTACACGATCGCCTTCGTCGCCGCGCTCAAGCGCTCGACTGCCTTCCCGCCGCTGCTGATGCTGATCTGGCTGGCCGACGTGGCGATGCAGATCGGCATCGGCCAGGCGGTCGCGGTTGCCGGCGGGCTTCCTCCCGCGGTCGATGTCGCGCTCCAGCGGCTGCTCGACGGAAACCTGCTCAAGGTACTGGTCAGCGCGGCGCTGTGGATCCCTTATCTGATGCTTTCGACGCGAGTCGCGATCACCTACCGCCACGCGCTTCAAGTCGCGCGCTGAGCCGCTCTGGGGGAGCCGCCCTCCTCCGCGGGATTAACAGATAATAAACAAAGTGCTTGACTCAACATTAACCATCGGGCACCCGATGCCGGTTGAGGAAGGGCGTCGGGCATGGGCATTTTCAAACGATTGCGGGCAAACAGGATCGGCGCCGATAAGCGCGGTGCCGCGGTTGCCGAATATGGCCTGATTGCAGCGGTCGCCGGGGTCGCGATCGCGGTCGCCTCGCTCGCGCTCGGATCGGCGGTGACCAGCGAGCTTACCAATAATCCTAGCTGCGAGACGACGCTGAGCTGCTGACGCCTTGCCGCGCGCTTCCGCGGCTCTAGTGTCGGTGGCATGAGGTGGATCGACCCGATCGTCGGCATTGCCGTCGCCTGTGCGAGTCTTGCCGCGTTCGCGGCGCTCCCATCCGTGATCGCACCCGCCGGCCGCTGGGCGGCACTGCGCGGACCGGCTCACTGCGAAGCCGCGAGCCTGGCGCTGCTCCCCGCCGGCCCGATGCGCGCTCAAGGCCGCGCCAGTTTGCGCTTCGACGCGCAACGGCGTGGGGAATTTGCAGCGCGATTATCGCGCGTTCCGCGCGCGGGGTCGAGCGTGATGCTGACGATCGGCGATACGCCGTTCCTGCTGGTGACGCGCGGCGGGCTGGCATGGAGTCGCGGGGCCGCGCAGGAACAGGCGATCATCGCCGCGCTGCGCAATGCGCTCGGGATGCGGATCGAGGCGCGCGCGGCGAATGGCGCTCGCTTCGTCGACCGCTATCTGCTCGACGGCGCTCCGACAGCGATCGATGCGGCCGCGGCCTGTGCCGCGACGATGCCCCGCAGGCGCTAACCGCGTGAAGTGCCGGTCAATCGCGATTTGCTGGTAAATTCCCGGCGGCTCGACTAAATCAGCCGCTTCCATGAGCGCCGACACCAATTTGATGCCGATTCCCGGCCCGATCGATCCCGTGCCGGTGCGGCGGGCCGCGATCGCGCGCGCCGATGGCCGGCTCGAGCTGGTCGGGCTCCCGCGCGAGCGGATTCGCACCTTGCTCGAGAGCGCCGGGCTTGAGCCGAGGCAGGCCAAGCTTCGCGCCAAGCAGATCTGGCACTGGATCTATCATCGCGGCGCAACCGACTTTTCGGGCATGACCGACATTGCCAGGAGCCAGCAGCCGTGGATGGCCGAACGCTTCGTGATCACCCGCCCGCAGGTGGTCGAGGCGCAGGTGTCGACCGACGGCACGCGCAAATGGCTGCTGCGGACTCACGACGGCCATGATTATGAGATGGTGTTCATTCCCGACGCCGATCGCGGCACTTTGTGCGTGTCGAGCCAGATCGGCTGCACGCTCAATTGCACCTTTTGCCATACCGGGACGATGAAGCTGGTGCGCAACCTCGAGCCGGCGGAGATCGTCGGCCAGGTCATGCTCGCGCGCGACTCGCTCGGCGAATGGCCGAAGGAAGGCGAGGCGCAGAGCGACACGAGCTACACCAGCGACGGGCGGATGCTGACCAACATCGTGATGATGGGGATGGGCGAGCCGCTGTATAATTTCGAAGCGGTGAAGCAGGCGCTCAAGATCGTCATGGACGGCGACGGGCTCGGGCTGTCGAAGCGGCGGATCACCTTGTCGACCTCGGGCGTAGTGCCGATGATGGCGCGCGCCGGGGAGGAGATCGGGGTCAATCTGGCGGTGTCGCTCCACGCGGTGACCAAGGAAGTCCGCGACGAGATCGTCCCGATCAACCGCAAATATGGAATCGACGAACTGCTCAGCGCCTGCGCGGCCTATCCGGGCGCCAACAATGCGCGAAGGATCACGTTCGAATATGTCATGCTCAAGGACAAGAACGACAGCGACGCCGATGCGCGTGAGCTGGTGCGCCTGCTCAAGCATTATGACCTGCCCGCGAAGGTCAATCTGATCCCGTTCAACCCGTGGCCCGGCGTTGCCTACGAATGTTCGACGGACGAGCGCATCCGAAGTTTTTCGAGCATCGTTTTTGCCGGCGGAATCTCGGCGCCGGTGCGCACTCCGCGCGGACGCGACATCGACGCTGCCTGCGGTCAGCTCAAGACCGCCGCCGAGAAAAAGAGCCGCGCGCAAGTCGACCGTGAGGCCGCTGCCGCTGCCTGACCGGGCGCGCCGTTGCGAGCGGCACGAGCCCGTGGCAAGAATTACCATATTCAGGAGAGCGTGAATGGCGTTGATCGACCAGCTGCTTGGCAAGATCCTCAAGCGCGGCAGCCTGACGCTGATCGGGACCGACGGCGCGCGCACGACTTATGGGCCCGGCGGTGGCAAGTCGCTGACCGTCCGCGTGACCGACCGCAAGGTATTGTTCGACCTTGCCAAGAGCCCGCGGCTGGGGCTCGGCGAGGCCTATATGGACGGCCGGCTCGTGGTCGAGGACGGCACCATCCTCCATTTGATGGAGATAATCGTCGGCGCAAACCGGTGGGAGGACAAAGAGGTCGGGCGGACCGCGATGAACAAGGGCAAGAGCAAGTTCAAGGCGCTGTTCCGGCGCAATCCCGCCGACGTTTCGCGCCGCAATGTCGCGCATCATTACGATTTGTCCGACGACCTCTACGAACTGTTCCTCGACGCCGACCGCCAATATAGCTGTGCCTACTTCACCGATCCCGGCAACAGCCTCGAGCAGGCGCAGTCGGACAAGAAAGCGCACATCGCCGCCAAGCTTTACCTTCAGCCGGGGCAGCGCGTGCTCGACATCGGCTGCGGCTGGGGCGGGACCGCGCTCTACCTCAACCGCGTCGCGGGGGTCGAGGTGCTCGGGGTCACGCTAAGCGAGGAACAGCTCAAGGTCGCGCGGCGCCGCGCCGAAGAGGCCGGGGTCGCCGATCGAGTCAAATTCGAGCTGATCGACTATCGCGCGGTCACCGGGACCTTCGACCGGATCGTGTCGGTCGGAATGTTCGAGCATGTCGGCGCGGCGCATTACGACGAATTCTTCGCGACCTGCCGTAAGCTGCTCACTCCCGACGGGGTGATGCTGCTCCACACCATCGGCAAGTTCGGCAAGGCGGGCTCGCCCGATCCGTTCACCGACAAATATATCTTTCCCGGCTATCATTTGCCGTCGCTCAGCCAGATGTGCGCGGCGAGCGAAAAAGTACGGCTGATCGCGGCCGACGTCGAGACGCTGCGGCTGCATTATGCCTACACGCTTCGCCACTGGCTCGGCCGCGCGACCGCCGCGCGCGAAAAAATCGAGGGGATGTACGACGCGCGCTTTTTCCGGATGTGGGAATTCTACCTCGCCGGCGCGATTTCCGGCTTCGAAAATGGCACGATGTGCAATTACCAGATCCAGTACATCCGCGACCGCCGCGCGGTGCCGATCACTCGCGACTATCTGGCCGAGGCCGAAGCCAAGTATCGGGCGGCGGGCTAGAGTCTATTCCACTCGCGTGGAAGCGGCACCGCCCTCCGCTACTTTCCAACGACGCTTCGCGCCGCCGGAACCTTCCAGCTCCGCCCGCACCCCCACCCGGCCGCCCACAGAGTATCCTGGAATAGGTGGCCGGGTGGGGGGAGCGGGCCGGTGCCGCCCAACTAAAACAAGCCCCTAGCGCCGCTTCAGTTCGGCGAGCAGTTCGGGCGCGGGATAGATTGATTTGAGCGCCTGTTCGATCGCCGCGGTCGAAACCGCGATCGACCGTGCCATCGTCAAATCATAGGCATAATCGTTGCGCAGTCCGGGCAGGTTGCGGTCGAAATTGGCGCCGATGATATTGCCCTTGGCATCGATCACCGGCGCGCCCGAATTGCCGCCGATCGTGTCGGCGGCGTAGGTGAAATTCAGCGTCCCCCCCAAGTCCAGCCGGGCCTTGTTGGCGAGGATCGCGGGCGCGAGCTTGAACGGCGCGGAGCCCGTCGCGCGGTCGAAAGCACCGGCCCAGCGCGTTCGATAATCGGTGGCCACGCCATTTTCGGTCCAGCCGCCGACCTTGCCATAGGTGATCCGCAACGTGCCCGTGGCGTCGGGATAGGTGGAAGCGCCGAACGCCGCGAAGCGCGCGTCGGCGAGCCGCGCGCGCGCCGCGGTCAGCGGTCCGTCGACCTGCTCGTCGTACAATTTCTGGACCCGGCGGTCGTTGGAGTCGATCTGGCGGGCATAGACGATCAAGGGATCGGTCGAGGCCGCCACGGCCGTTGCTCCGCCGTCCCACAAGGCCTTGCGCACCGCAGCCTCGCCAAGCCGGGTCCCGCCGACCAGCCGCGCGGCCAGTCCTTGCGGCGATTCCTTGCCAAGCAGCAGGCGGGTCTGGGCATGGTCGGCACCGAGATATTCACGCGCCTTGAGCAGCGACCATTCGATCCGCAACCGCTCGAGCCAGCCGAACAGCGGCTTGGCGTCGAGGACCTGCTTTTCGAGCAAAGGCAGCGCGCTGTCCGAATAACCCGCCAGCCGTTCGCTGTCGGGTTTGCCCCGTTCCTCGGCGGCCCGCACCAGCCGCAATGCATAGGTCATCAGCTCACCCGACGGCCGCGAGAAGCGGCGCTGGGCATCGATTGTTCGAAGCGCCGCCACCGCGCGGTCGATCTCGCTCCACGGATCGCCGATCGCCGGATTGCTTGCGCTGGTTGCGCGAAGCGCGGCCTCGTTCTTCGCCAGCATCGCAAAGAATGCCGGGTCGCCAAGCGCGCGCGTTCGGCCGATCGTCCGCTTGAGATTATTCTCGACCCCGAACAAAGCCACTTCGCCCTCGCGCTCCTTGTCCGCGCTCTGGGCCATCGCTTCGATTAGGCGTCCGCGAAGCTCGCTATTGATCGCCAGCTCGATCGGCAAATTGACTTCGCGCTGGAATGCAAACTGGCTCAAAGTCAGCATGCGCTCGGTGGAGCCGGGAAAGCCGACGACGAATATCTGCTCGCCGGCGACCGGCTCGCGCGCGGTCCATTTCAAATGCTGCGGCGTCGCCGCCGGCCGGCCGTTTTCATATGCGCGCAGGAAAGCGGCATCGAGTGCAAAACGCGGGAAATTATAATTATCGGGGTCGCCGCCAAAGGTCTGGGCGGCGCCCTCTGGCGCCCACACCAGCCGCACGTCGGAATATTTGCGGTTGGTGTAAAGCTTGTACTGCCCGCCGCCGAACAGTGTGACCACCTGGCAGCGAGTCGTCGCGGTGTCGGGGCAGGCGGCCTTTTCGATTGCAGCAATCGCGGCATTGCGCGCCTTGACCGCTGCCTCGCCGGCCGCCGTCCCGACGCTCCCCTTGACCTCGGCGGTGACGTCGCGGATGCCGGTGACGGTTTCGGCCTGCAGCCCGGGGCACATCTTTTCCTCGGCGCCGCGCCGCGCGGCAAAGCCGTTGGCGACCAGATCGCTGTCCTTGTCCGACACGTCCTGCAGGCATGACACTGCGCAATGGTGATTGGTCAGCATCAGCCCGCCGCTCGACACGAAGCTCGACGAACAGCCGCCGACCTTGACCGTGGCCAGGCGAACGCGGTCGAGCCAGGCCTGGTCGGGTGCCCAGCCATAGGCCGCGCGCATCTTCGCGGTGGGGAAGGCGTCGAACGTCCACATTCCTTCGTCGGCACGGACCGCCGACAGCGGCAGTGCGGTACCGGCGAGCAACAGGATCGTGTGGCGGGCAAGACTGGGCATCGGGTCACTCCAAAAAAACAGAAATCCGCCGGCAAGATCTACCGCGAAATCAGCGGCCGCGGAGCTCGGCGGCGAGCGCGGGAGCAGGATAGATTTTCTCGATCGCTTCCTGGATTGCGTCGGTCGAGACCACGACGGTGCGATTCAAATTCCCGTCATAACCGTAATTGCCCGCGAGCGAGTGGATGTTGCCGTCGAACGCTGCACCGATCACCGCGCCCTTGGCGTCGATTACGGGGGAGCCCGAATTGCCGCCGATAATGTCGTTGGTGGTGACGAAATTATAGGCCGTTGCCGGGTCGATCCGCGCCTTGCTTGCGACGAATGCCCTGGGCAGGTCGAACGGATCGAACCCGGTCGCGCGGTCGAACGTGCCGCCGAGCGTGGTCCGCGTCGGCACTTGCCGCCCGCGCTCGGTCCAGCCCATCACCTTGCCGTAGCTGATCCTCAGCGTGAAGGTCGCGTCGGGATAGGCGCTGTCGCCCAATGCCGCGAACCGCGCATCGGCGAGCCGCGCGCTCGCCGCGGCCAGCGGACCTTGATAGCGCTCGTCGACCAGTGCCTGGAGCTGGCGGTCGCGAACGTCGAGGCGGCGGGCGAGCACGATCATCGGATCGGTCGAGGCGTCGACCGCCGCCTTGCCGCCGTCCCACAGGCGCTTGCGAACGGCGGGGTCGGCGAGCCGGGTGCCCGAGACCAATTGCCGGGCGAGCGCTTCGGGCGATGAGCGTCCAAGGATCAGCCGCGTGTCGGGATCGTCGGGACCAAGATATTCGCGCGACTTCGACAGGCTCCATTCGAGCTTGAGCTGGTCGAGCCACGGCGTCACCGGCCGCGCGTCGAGCAATTCCTTCTCGATCAAAGGGAGCGCGCTGTCGCTATACCCCGGCAGCCGTTCGGAATTGGGCTTGCTGCGCTCCTCGGCGGCGCGGACCAGCGTCGCGGCATAAGCGTAAAGATCGCTCGACGGCTCAAGGAAGCGGTAGGAAAGATAAAGTTCGCGATAGGCCGCGACCGCCTTGGCGATGTCGCTCCACGGGTCGCCGATCGCGGGATTGCCGGCGCTTTTGACGCGCAAACTGGCTTCGGCGGCGGCGATCGGACTCATGAACGCGGGATCGTTGAACGCCTTGACCCGGCCGATATAGACTTTGAGGCTGTTCTCGACTCCGTCGAGTTCGGATTTGCCCTCCCGATAGCGCTCGGGGCTTTGCGCCATGGCGGTGATCAGCCGGCCGCGAAGTTCGGAGAAAATCGCGACATTGATCGGCGCAGACACTTCGCGCGCGAACGCCAGTTGGGCGCCGGTCTGCAGCCGCTGGGTCGATCCGGGATTGCCGACGACGAAGGTCGCCTCGCCATCGATCGGGGGGCGCGCCGCCCAGGTCAGATGCTGCGGGGTCACGGCTGGCTTGCCGTCCTCATAAGCGCGCAAGAAACTGGCATCGAGCGAGTAACGCGGAAAGTTGAAATTGTCGGGGTCGCCGCCGAACTGCGGTGCCTTGGCCTCGGGTGCCCAGACGATGCGGACGTCCGAATATTTGCGGTAGGTGTAGAGCTTGTACTGACCGCCGCCGTAGAGGCCGACGACCTGGCAGCGCGTGGTTTTCGTGTCGGTGCATCCGGCGGCCTCGATTCGCGCGGTCGCCGCGGTGCGCGCCTTGACCGCGGCCGAACCGGTGGCGCTGCCGACCGCTGCCTTGACCTCGGCGGTGACGTCGCGGATCGCGGTGACCACTTCGGCCTGCTGGCCGGGGCACAATTTTTCCTCGGCGCGGGTGCGAGTGACGATGCCGTTCTTGTGGAGATCGGCGGCCGCGGTCGACAGATCCTGAAGGCAGGGCGCGACGCAGTGGTGGTTGGTAAGGATCAGTCCGGCGTCGGAAACGAAGCTTGCCGAACAGCCGCCGGTCAGCCTCACCGCCGCGCCGCGCACGCGGTCGAGCCACGCCTGGTCGGGGGCGAAGCCGTAAGCGGCACGCATCTTGGCCGCTGGAAAGGCGTCGAACGTCCACATCCCCTCATCGGCGCGCGCCGCGGCGAGCGGGAGCGAAACGGCGGTCGCGAACAAGGCGGCACTGCGAGCGAAACGAAGCATTGTGGAACTCCTTTGATCCGCGGCGGAAGAGCGCATGAAAAAGGGGCCAACGCAAGCGTCAGCCCCTCGTTCGTTCGGGTGGAGGCAAAAGCCTAGGCGGCTTGGCGCATGCGCATCTGCCGCATCATGCCACGGCCGGCGCGGCGCTCCTCGGGAGTGATCCGCCCGTCGCGATTGGTGTCGACCATGTCGAAGCGGCGAAGCGCGCCGCTGGTCGCCTCCTGGAGGGTTACGCGGCCGTCCTGGTTGGCGTCGGCCATCTTGAGCATTCCGCCGCCTTTCATTCCGCCGCGCTTGCCGCGCATCGCGCCGGGCTGACCCGGAGCGGCGCCATCGCGGTTGATCACGACCCGCTTTTCCATGCGCATCTGGCGACCGCGTGCGAATTCATCGCGGTTGATCATTCCGTCGCGATTCGCGTCGAGCCGGTCGAACGCTGCACTGGGATCGCGCATCGCCTGGCCGGCGCCCATGCGCGCCTGGCGATTGCCCATTCGCATGCCTCGGCCAGCGGTCATTTCCTCGCTGGTGAGGAAGCCGTCGCGATTGGCGTCGAGGCGCGCGAACTTGGCGCGGACCCTGGCGTCGACTTCGGCGCGGGTGACGACCCGGTCAGCCATTGGGCGGGCGGATTGGACCGGGGCGGTGGGCTGCGCGAGCAGCGGAACGGCAAAAGCGGCGAGCGCGCCGGCGATCAGGAATTTGCGCATTGTTGATCCTCCATGAGAATTGGCCGGGCGAGCTTGGGCGAGCATACCTGTATGCCGCTTGAATGGCACTCATGGCGGTGGCAAGGCGCCAAGCGGCCCAATGCCGCTAATGATCGCTGGAAGATGAGCCGATGACGATCACCGACCCTGTTCGCCGCGTGGTGCTCGCTTTTTCAGGCGGGCTCGACACCAGCGTCATCCTCAAATGGCTCCAGCAGACCTACGCCTGCGAAGTCGTGACCTTCACTGCCGACCTTGGCCAAGGCGAGGAGCTCGGGCCGGCACGAACCACCGCCGAATTGCTCGGGGTAAGGCCCGAACACATCTTCATCGACGATCTGCGCGAGGAGTTCGTGGCTGATTACGTCTTCCCGATGATGCGCGCCAACGCGCTTTACGAGGGATTATATCTGCTCGGCACCGCGATCGCGCGGCCGCTCATCGCCAAGCGGCAGATCGAGATTGCGCGCGCGGTCGGCGCCGACGCGGTCAGCCATGGCGCGACCGGCAAGGGCAATGACCAGATTCGCTTCGAGCTCGGATATTACGCGCTTAGCCCCGACATCAGGGTAATCGCGCCGTGGCGCGAATGGGACCTGGCCAGCCGCAGCGCGCTGATCGACTTCGCCGAGAAGAATCAGATCCCGGTGCCGAAGGACAAGCGCGGCGAAAGCCCGTTTTCGACCGACGCCAACCTGCTTCACACCTCGTCGGAGGGCAAGGTGCTCGAGGATCCGTGGGACGAGGTGCCCGATTACGTTTTTTCGCGCACCGCCGATCTCTGCTCCGCTCCCGACACTGCGGAGGACATCACGATCGAGTTCAAGGCGGGCGACGGGGTCGCGGTCAACGGCGAGGCGCTGAGTCCGGCGGCGTTGCTCACGCGGCTCAACGATCTCGGCAGGCGCCACTCGATCGGGCGACTCGACCTGGTCGAAAACCGCCTCGTCGGGATGAAGAGCCGCGGGATGTACGAGACCCCGGGCGGGACGATTTACCACGCGGCGCACCGCGCGATCGAACAGCTCACCCTCGATCGCGGCGCGGCGCATCTCAAGGACGAGCTCATGCCGCGCTATGCCGAGTTGATCTACAACGGCCTGTGGTTCAGCCCCGAGCGCGAGATGCTTCAGGCAGCGATCGACCTCAGCCAGGCGAAGGTCGACGGGACGGTGCGGATGAAGCTGTACAAGGGCGCGGCGCACGTCACCGGCCGCAAGTCGCCGCACAGCCTCTACGCGGAAAAAGTGGTGACGTTCGAAGATGATGCGGGCGCCTATGACCAGCGCGACGCCCAGGGGTTCATCAAGCTGAACGCATTGCGGCTGCGGCTGCTCGGCAGGCGCGACAATAGTTGATCACCGCCGCCGCCCCGCCGTCCCCGCCCGGACCGCGTCCCTGGTGGGAGGGTCGGCCATTCGTTGCCGCGATGATCATCCTCGCCTTCATTCCCTTGCTTTATCCGCGCTTTCCGCCGCTGGTCGACCTGCCCGGGCACATGGGGCGGTTCAAGGTCGCGGTCGATGTCGCGGCGAGCCCCTTCCTCCACCAATGGTACAGTTTCCGCTGGCTGCCGATCGGAAATCTCGGGGTCGATGTCCTCGCGATCCCATTGGCCCATCTGATCGGGGTCGAGCCGGCGACCAAGCTTGTGGTGATGCTGATCCCGCCGCTGACGGTCGCGGGGATGCTGTGGGTCGCACGCGAAGTCCATAACCGCCTGCCGCCGACCGTCGCCTTCGCGCTGCCGCTCGCGTTCGGGCACCCGTTCCTGTTCGGCTTTGTCAATTTCGCACTGTCGATGGCATTGGCGATGATCGGGTTCGGGTTGTGGCTTCGGCTTGGACGACTGGGCCAATCGCGGCTTCGCGCGGTGCTGTTCGTCCCGATCAGCTTCATCGTCTTTTTCGCGCATACCTTCGGGTGGGGAACCCTCGGCCTATTATGCTTTTCGGCCGAGGCGGTGCGGCAGCACGATCGCGGCATCAGCTGGTGGCGCGCGGGTCTGCGCGGCGCGTATCATGCGACCGCGCTCGCCTTGCCCTTGCTGCTGATGGTGTTGTGGCGCAGCGGATCGACCGGCGGGCTGACCAAGGGCTGGTTCGCATGGGGCTTCAAGCTTGAATATTTCTCGCGCGCGCTTCGCGACCGGTGGGAAACCTTCGACCTGGTCTCGCTTGGCGTGGTGGTCTTGATGCCGATCTTCGCGCTCGCCCATCGCCGGCTGGTGCTGTCACGCAATCTGGCCTTTTCGGGGCTGATGCTCGCCGCCTGCTTCGTGCTGCTGCCGCGGATCATCTTCGGCTCGGCCTATGCCGACATGCGGCTGGTGCCCTATCTGCTCGCGATCTTCATCCTTGCGATCCGCTTCAAGGCAGAGACGGTTTATCCGCTCGCTCGGACCCTCGCGCTTGCCGCGGTCGCGTTCCTGCTGGTGCGCACCGCCGGAACTACCGTCAGCCTGGCAATATCGGCCGACCGCCAGAACCGGCAACTCGCGGTGCTCGACGCGGTGCCGCTGGGCTCGCGCGTCGTGTCGCTGGTCTGGGCGCCATGCAAGGGCTGGGCGATGCGTCGAAGCGACCATCTGCCCTCGATGGTCATCGTCCGGCGCGAGGGGTTCGCCAACGACCAATGGCCGCTGGCCGGGTCGAGCCTGCTGACGACAAGCTATCCGCAGGCGGGCTGGTTCCAGGGCGACCCGTCGGGCGTGGTCCGCAGCGAGCGCTGCCGTCGCGAGGGGGTTCCGGTCGAGATCAGCCTGCGCGCGATCCCCCGGCTGGCGTTCGATTATCTGTGGCTGGTCGACATGCCGCCGATCCCCGCCAACTGGGTCGCCGGGTGGGAGCCGGTGCGCGCCGCTCCGGGCTCGCTTCTGCTCAGGCGCTCGGCATCCGCGCCGCCGGACGCCGCAGGACCGCGACCAAGGATACGCCGAACGGAAACGGCAATCGGCCGATAAGCGAGGCTTCGAGCCCGAAAATGCGGTCGAGCGCGCTGTTGACCGGCGCCGCGGGCATGGCGTCGTTAGCCGCCTCGCGCCCGGTCAGCTTGCCGATCGCGCGCACCCCCGCAATCAGCGGGAACAGCAGGCTATTGAACGGCGAAAGCAAGGCGATTTCATAGCCGGCTTCGCGCGCCAGTGCGGCGATCTCGGCCTTGCGGTAGCGGCGGTGGTGGTGGTGCGCGACATCGTGCGCGCTCCACATCCATTTGTTGGCGGGGACGGTGATCAGCAGCGCAGCCCCGGGCTTGAGCCGATTGAAAATCGCGGCGAGCGAGCCCTTGTCGTCGACGACATGCTCAAGCACGTCGAGCAATGCGACGAGGTCGTAGGAACTGGCCGGAAACATCGAGAGGTCGGGCAAGGATGCGGTCTCGACCGGGCGCCCGAGCCGCTCGCTGGCGAGCGTACGCGCGCTGTCGTCGAGTTCGCTCGCCTCGACCCGCCCGAAGCGGCCAAGCATGTCGAGATTGTGCCCGGTGCCGCAGCCCAGCTCGAGGATGCGGGCATCGGCGGGCGGGCGAACGACGCGCTCGATCACCTTGGCAAGGATTCGGCGGCGCGCGGTGAACCACCAGTGATTCTGGTCGAGCTCGGCCATTCGATCGAACACCGCGCGGTCCATCAGCCCTCGCTCCCAATCGTCTCGCGAACGACGTAGAGCGGCCGGTGCTTCACTTCGGTAAGGATTCGCCCGACATATTCGCCGAGCACGCCGAGCGAGAATAATTGCAGCCCGCCGAGGAACAGGATCGCGACCATCAGCGACGCATAGCCGGGAACGTCGATCCCCGAGATCATCGTTCGGACGATGATGAAGATCGCATAGCCGAGCGCGAACAGGGCGACCGAACCGCCGACATAGCTCCACACGCGCAGCGGAACGGTCGAGGCCGAGGTGATGCCGTCGATCGCCAGCGTCCACAGCCGCCAGTAATTGAACTTGGTCGCGCCGACCTTGCGCTCCTCGCGGTGGTAGCTGACCGAGGCCTGGCGGAACCCGGCCCAGGCGAACAGCCCCTTCATGAAGCGGTTGCGCTCGGGCATCTGGCGGATGACGTCGACCACGCGGCGGTCGAGCAGGCGGAAATCGCCGGCATGTTCGGGGATCTTGTCGCTGCTCAGCCAATTATGAGCGCGGTAGTAAAGGTCGGCGGTAAGGCGCTTGGGGAAACTGTCGCTCTCGCGATTGTCGCGCACGCCATAGACGACATCGACCCCCCCGCGCCACGCGGCAAGCATCGGCGCGATTACTTCGGGCGGGTCCTGGAGGTCGACATCGAGCGGGATCACGGCCTTGCCGCGAACCCGGTCGAGGCCCGCCGACAACGCCGCTTCCTTGCCGAAATTGCGCGACAGCGACAGCCCGCGGATGCGCGGGTCGGTGGCATTGGCGGCGCGGATCAGCTCCAATGTGCGGTCGCTGCTGCCGTCGTCGATGAACAGGATCTCGAACGAGCGCGCGGCGGGATCGTCGAGTTTCTCGAGCAGCGGCACGACCCGCTCGAGAAACAGCTTCAGCGCGGCCTCCTCGTCCTTGACCGGGACCACCAGGCTGAGTTCGACCGCTTCGTTCATGAGTAGACGAAGCGGCGATGGAGCGCGAAGGTCAACAGCGGCGTGACGAAAATCATCGGCAGCGTCGGCCACCAGTTCGGCCCGCCAAGATATTTGACGAGATACCAGACGAACAATTGGTTGAGCAGGAACCCGAGCACGTTGATCGCGAGAAAGCGGGCGCCGCGGACGTGATGACGGTCGCGCTCCCCGTGATCCTTGAAGCTGTAGGCGCCGTGGACGAGGTAGCTTACCCCCGAGAAGAACAGGAAGACGATCGTCAGCGAGATCATCGGGTCGACCCCGCCAAGCTCGGCGATCGCCCAATAGGCCGCCGCCACCGCAACCGTGATCGCGCCGCCCGCAACTGCGTAGCGGAGCATCTGCACGGCGACCGCGCGGCGCTCGCTGTCGAGCCGGTTGAGGACGAACTGGACCATTTCTTCTTGCCCCTCACGCCGTTAGAGCGGGCCCGAGGTTTTGCAAAGGGCGGGCGGGTTGGTCGAAGCGGTGATCAAGTGGAGCGAGCGCCACTGGCGGCTGGTCGTGCTGTTGTTCTGGATCGGTTACGCGACCTACGCAATCGTCAATCGCTGGGCGGCGATCCGCGGTTTCGCTTTGGGCGACACCGACGACAATCTTCGACTCGCGCAGGTTCGCGCCTTGCTCGGCGGGCAGGATTGGTTCGATCTGTCGCAGCACCGCTTCGATCCTGCGCATGGCGGCGCCGACATCCACTGGTCGCGGCTGGTCGATCTGCCACTTGCCGGGCTGATGCTGGCGTTGCGCCCGCTGGTCGGGGGTCCCGATGCCGAGCGCTGGGCGGCGGCGATCGCGCCGTTGCTGGCGCTGCTGCCGATGCTGTTCGGACTGGCGCTCACCGCGCGGCGGCTGGTCGATCCGCGGATCGTGCCGCTGGTGATGGTGACGATCATCTTCGCCGCCTCGGCCACCGGGATGGTCCAGCCGCTGCGGCTCGACCATCACGGCTGGCAGCTCGCTTTGCTTGCCCTTGGACTCGCGGGGCTGGCCGATACCAGCCGCGCGCGCGGCGGAGCAACGCTCGGGCTGGCGAGCGCGGCATCGCTCGCGATCGGACTCGAATTGCTGATCTACCTCGCGCTGATGGGCGGAGCGACAGTGCTGTTCTGGGTTGCCGATCGGATCGAGCACAAGCGGCTCGCGGCTTATGCCGCAAGCCTTTCCGGAGGCACTGCGCTCGCATTCCTGCTGTTCGCGTCGACCGCCAATCGCGCGGCGGTGTGCGACGCCTTGTCGCCGGTGTGGCTCGGCAATGCGCTGGTCGCAGGCGCGGTGATGCTGGTCCTGTCGCGGGCGAAGATCGAGCGCTGGCCGCTGCGGCTGGCGGCGGCGGCGGCGGCGGGGGCGGCGGTGGCGATATTCCACGCGCTCGCCGCGCCGCACTGCCTTGAGCGGCTCGAGGGCGTCAGCCCCGAAGCGACGCGGCTGTGGCTCAGCCATGTCCGCGAGGCGCGCCCGGTTTATCGTCACGGCTGGGAAGTGGTCGCACTGATGCTGTCGCTGCCGATCGCAGGGCTGATCGGCTGGACGTTGCTCGCGTGGCGGGCGCGCGCAAATCCCGAGTTGCTGCGGCGGACGCTCGGAGTGGCGCTGCCGCCGATCGCCGCTCTCGCCTTGCTGTTCTGGCAGACGCGGACCGGCCCGGCGGCGCAAATGATGGCAATCCCCGGGGCGGTCGCGGTCGCATTCATCCTTGCGCCGCTGGCGTTCAACTCGAACAGCGCGCTGGTGCGGGTGCCGGGAACGGTGCTCGCGGTGCTGGTCGGGCTCGGCGCGGTGGTCCCGCTGATCGCCGGGCAGATCCCGGGAAAGCCCAAGACCGCGGTGCAGAAAGCGGTCGACATGGCCAACCGCCGCTGCCCGTCGCTGGCGGCGCTGGCGCCGGTCGCGCGCCAGCCCAGAGGGGTCGTGTTCAGCTTCGTCGATCTTGGGCCGCGGCTGATCGCGGTCACCCACCACGACGCCATCGCCGGGCCCTATCACCGCAACGACCGCGCGATCGCCGACGTGATGAATGCGTTCCGCGGCGACCCGGTCCAGGCGCGGCGGATCATCGTCGATGAATATCGAAGCGATTATCTGCTGGTCTGCCCGAACATGTCGACCGCAACCATATTCGCCTCGGAAACCCCGAAAGGTTTCTACATGCAGCTCGTCGCTGGCCGCGTCCCGGACTGGCTCGAACCGGTCGACCTCGGGCCGGAGTCGCCGTTCATGATGTGGCGGGTGCGGACCTAAAGTTTTTGTGCGCTTCGCTAGCAGGCTCCCTATTACAGGGACGAAAAACTCTGCTTCAGCCCGTCGATGACGAATTGCGCGGCAAGCGCGGCGAGGATCACCCCGAGGATTCGGGTAATCATCGCTTCCAGCTTGGCGCCGATCATCCGCATCAGCGGCCCCGCGCTGAGCAAGGCGAGCAAGGTCAACACGATCACCAGCGTCATCGCGGTGAGCACCACGCCCCATTCGAGCGGCCCGTCGGCGCGCCCGATGAGCAGCATGATCGAGGCGATCGAGCCCGGCCCGGCAATCATCGGGATCGCCATCGGAAACACCGAAATATCCTCGGCTTCGGGCGTTCCCTCGATTGCACTGGCGCGCACCTCGCGGCGCTGGGTGCGTTTTTCGAACACCATTTCGAGCGCGATGATGAACAGCATGATTCCCCCCGCGATGCGAAAGCTGGCGAGGTCGATCCCGAGCGTGTCGAGCAGCGGTTCGCCGAGCAAGGCGAAGAAGATCAATATGCTCCACGCGACCACCGCCGAGCGGATCGCCATTCGGCGGCGATGGGCCGCTTCGGCGCCGCGGGTCAGCGAGGCGAAGATCGGCGCACAGCCGGGCGGATCGATGATCACCAGCAAGGTGATGAACGCCGAAGTGAACAGCTCGATCATGGCAGCACCGGATCGGACAGGCCGGCGCGGCGATGCGCGGCGACCAATGTGTTGCACAGCAGCATGGCGATGGTCATCGGACCCACTCCGCCGGGAACCGGGGTGATTGCTCCGGCGACTTCCGCCGCTTCGTCGAACGCGACGTCGCCAACCAGTTTGCCGTCGACGCGGTTGATGCCGACATCGATCACGGTTGCGCCGGCCTTGATCCAGTCGCCGCGCACCATTTCCGGGCGGCCGACGGCGGCGATGACGATATCGGCGCGGCGGACCAGCGCGGGGAGGTCGCGGGTGCGGCTGTGGGCGATGGTCACGGTCGCGCTTTCGGCAAGCAGCAGCATCGCCAGCGGCTTGCCGACGATGTTCGAGCGGCCGATGACGACGGCGTCGAGCCCGGCGAGATCGCCAAGTTCTGCTTTCAGCAAATGGAGGCAGCCGAGCGGAGTGCATGGCACCAGCGCCTCGGCGCCGACCGCAAGGCGACCGGCATTGTCGACGTGGAAGCCATCGACGTCCTTGGCCGGATTGATCGCGGCAATCACCCGCTTCGCATCGATCTGCGGCGGCAGCGGAAGCTGGACGAGGATGCCATCGACCGCCGGGTCGCCATTGAGCGACTCGATCAGCGTCAGCACCTCCTCTTCGCTGGTGCTGGCAGGAAGCGGATTCGAAAAACTGCGCATCCCGGCCTCGAGCGTCGCCTTGCCCTTGGAGCGGACGTACACCGATGAGGCTGGATCGTCGCCGACCAGCACTACCGCGAGCCCGGGCGGCCTCCCGATGGTCTCCTGGAACGAGGCGGCGGCGACTGCGACGCGCGCGCGCAACGCCGCCGCGGCTGCGCGGCCGTCGATCACCCGCGCGGTCACATCAGGGTCGCGCTGGTCTCGAGCGCGAGTCCTTCTAACAGCTTGCGGATGATCTGGATCGCGAGGATCAGAACGATCGGCGAGAAATCGATTCCGCCGAAATCGGGCATGATGCGGCGGATCGGGCGGTAGAGCGGAGCGGTCAGCCGGTCGAGCGCGTCAAGCACTGTCCGCACGAAATTGGACGAGGTGTTGATGACGTTGAACGCCACCAGCCAGCTGATTACCGCCTGCGCGATGATGATCCACACCAGCAATTGGAGGATCATGTCGACTATGCCGAAGATTGCGTAGAGCATGGAGGCGCTCTAGCCGCGCATCCCGCGCTGCACAATCTTGTTAGGGCTCAGCGAAGCTGCAAAGACAACTACGGCGCGAAGCGCTCGCGCTGGGCTTCCGCGAGGATCAGTGCGAAATCATCGGCGGGGTCGGTCCATTCGGCGAGCGGGGTCCAGCCGCCCGCGAGCAGAAGGAGGCGAGCGCCGCGCGGCCCGTATTTGTGGCTGTTCTCGGTATGAATGCTTGCGCCCTTGGCGAAGGCGAAGCGGTGTCCGCCGATCGCGAACTCGACATCGCGCTTGGCGACAAGGTGCATCTCGATCCGCCCGTTCATGTCATGCCAGCGCGCCTGGTGGGCAAAGGCATCGACCGGAATGTCCGCGTCGAGTTCGCGGTTGATGCGGTGGAGCAGGTTGAGGTTGAATTCGGCGGTGACTCCCTCGGGGTCCTGATAGGCGGCGATCAGGCGCTCGACCGGCTTGACCCGGTCCATCCCGATCAGCAGTTTCGATCCGGTCCCGAGGATTTCACGGAAGTGGCGGAGCAGGTCGGTCGCGCTTCGCGGCACGAAATTGCCAATCGTCGATCCGGGAAAGAAACCGAGCCGGGGCAGGCCGTCGATCGCCTTCGGAAGCTCGACCGCCCTGGTGAAATCGGCCTCGACCGGATGCACCGGAATTCCCGGGAACTGCGCGTCCACCCGCGCCGCGCTGGCTTGCAGATATTCGCCCGAGATATCGATCGGGACATAGGCGTGTGGCCGCATCGCGCGAAGCAGCAACGGGGTCTTGGTCGAACTGCCCGAACCGAATTCGACCAGTGCGCAACCGTTACAGGACAGCGCGGCGATTTCCCCCATCCGCGCTTCGAGCAATGCGGTCTCGGTGCGGGTCGGGTAATAGGTTGGCAGCCGAGTGATCGCGTCGAACAATTCCGAGCCGCGCAGATCGTAGAGCCAGCGCGCTGGGACGGCCGGGATCGGTTCGGCAAGCCCGGCGAGCACGTCGCGGCGAAACGCGGGATCGACCCGCTCAGCAGTCGTGAGCAAGGCGGACTCCGGTGAATTGCCAGCGCGCGGCGGCGGGGAAAAAATTACGGTAGCTCGCCCGGCTGTGGCCGCGCGGGGTGGCGCAGCTGGCACCCTTGAGGACGAACTGGCCGCACATGAACTTGCCATTATATTCGCCGACCGTGCCGGTTTCGGGCGCGAAGCCGGGGTAGGGCAAGAACGCGCTCTGGGTCCATTGCCAGACATCGCCGTACGGCCCGCCGCCGGGGCGCGGCGCGACGGGGCCAGCGGCGTCGAGTTGATGGCCGGCGCGCGGATCGGCGGTGGCCGCGAAGCTTTCCCATTCGCCTTCCGTCGGCAGCCGCTTGCCCGCCCAGCGGGCGAACGCGTCGGCCTCGTAGAAGCTGACATGAGCGACCGGCGCCGCGGGATCGAGCGGACGCCGCCCGCCGAGGGTGAACTGCTCGCTTGTCCCGCGCCAGTAGAGCGGCGCCGCGATATTCTCGCGGCGGACCCAGTCCCAGCCTTCGCTGAGCCACAGCGACGCGGTCGAATAGCCGCGGTCGGCGATGAACTCGGCCCATTCGCCATTGCTCACGCAGCGGTCGGCGATCGCATGGGCATGGAGCAGCGCGCGGTGGCGCGGGCGCTCGCAATCGAAGGCGAAGCCCGACCCATCGGCGCCAATCTCGACCAGGCCGTCGATGCCGGGGATCCATTTGGCTTCGTCATTGCGAGCGGAGCGAAGCAATCCACACTCTTGCTCTTGGTGGATTGCCGCATCGCTGCGCTCCTCGCAATGACGGAATTCGAAAAAAGCGGGTTCGAGCGGGTTCTCGGCGAAGGTCGCGAGGATGTCGGTGAGCAACAATTCCTGATGCTGCTGCTCATGGCAAATGCCGAGCTCGATCAGCGCCAGCGCTTCGGGCGGGAGCGCGGGAAGCGCCTCGTCCAATTGCGCGTCAACCGCCCGCCGCCACTCGCGGACCTGGTCGAGGCTCGGGCGGCTGATCATGCCGCGGCGTGCCCGCTCGTGGCGCTCGCCCTCGCCTTCGTAATAGCTGTTATAGAGGAACGGCCAGCGCTCGTCGTGGAGCCGGTAGCCCGGCACATGGTCGCGAAGAATGAAGGTCTCGAAAAACCAGGTGGAGTGCGCGAGATGCCATTTGGCGGGGGAAGCATCGGGGTGCGGCTGGATCGTCGCGTCGGCGTCGCTGAGTGGTTCGGCCAGCGCGAGCGTTAGCGCGCGAGTGGCGCCAAGCCGCTCCGCGAGACTGTTACCTGCTTGCTCGTCGGACCGCGCCAAGCGACTTCCCCTCGGCGCAACAACCGCCAGGCTCGCGAAACGTTTCACTCAGGCGTCGCGGGTGGCCCCCGGCTGCCACAATACGTCGCCGCTTGTCCCCGAAGCGTGGAACCGCGCGGCGACGAACAAATGATCGGACAGGCGGTTGAGATACGCGAGGGCGTGCGCGTTGACCGGCTCGGCGAGATGGAGCGCGACCGCCTCGCGCTCGGCGCGGCGCACGGTCGCGCGGGCGAGGTGGAGCATTGCCACCGCGAGCGAACCGCCAGGCAGGATGAAGCTGGTCAGCGGGGCGAGGCCGGCGTTCATCGCGTCCACTTCTTCCTCAAGGCGAGTCACCTGGCGAGCGACGATGCGCAGCGCATGAGCCTCGAAATCGGTCCCGAACGGAGTGGCGAGGTCGGCGCCGAGGTCGAACATCTCGTTCTGGATTCGGCGAAGTCGCAGGGCCAGTTTGCTATCCGCGGCGAGGGTGGCGATCGCCGCGCCGATCGCGCTATTGGCCTCGTCGACCTCGCCGATCGCCGCGATGCGATTGCCCGCCTTCGACACGCGGCTGCCGTCGACGAGGCCCGAAGAGCCGCCGTCCCCGGTGCGCGTGTAAATCTTGTTGAGCTTGACCATGTCCTTGGGAGAGCTGGGCTAGGCCCGCCCACCGCCGGCGAGCATCAGGATCAGCGCCACCGCCACGATCGCGATCCCCTGATACAGCACGCGCTTCTGCATGTATTTCTGCTGGACCTCGCCGCTCGTGTCCTTGCCATTGGCCATCGCGATCACTCCGCGAACGAGAACATAGGCGATCGCGGCCATCGCCACGCCGAGGATGATGATGAGGAAGATATTCATGATGCTCCCCATCTAGGAGGGCGACAGGCGGAATCCTAGTGGCAGGCGGCCTGCAAGGAGATCGGCGGCCAGCGCGCGGCCGTCGGCGCCGGCGGACCGCATCGTGGCCAGTGTCGGGGCAAGGTCGCGCTTGGCGAGGCGGCGGCCGTCATCGTGGCTGACCAGCGGGTGGTGCACATAGGTCGGCTCGGCCAGGCCGAGCAGCAGCTGGAGCAGCCGCTGGATTGGAGTCGACGGGCGCAAATCCGCGCCGCGTACAACCAGCGTGACCCCCGAAGCGGCATCGTCGACGACGCAGGCGAGATGGTAGGAGGCAGGCGCATCCTTGCGAGCGAGGATCGCATCGCCGAGATCGGCGGTGGCGGCGGTGAAGCTTTGGCCGTCATGCTCGGCCCAGATCGGCAGGCCGGTGCGGGCGAGCGCGGCGGCGCTGTCGAGCCGCCAGCTGTGCGGGGTCGCCGAGCGGCGCGCGGGATCGTCGGCGAGCCCGCGGCAAATGCCCGGATAGGCGCTTCCGGCGTCGCCATGCGGCGCGGTCAGCGATTGCGCGATGTCGGCGCGGGTGCAGAAACAGGGATAGACCAGTCGTTCTGCTTTCAACCGCTCGAGCGCGGCGGCGTAGATCGGCGTGCGTTCGGACTGGACGAGCGGTACGCCGTCGATACGGATGCCGAGCCAGTCGAGATCTTCCGCAATCCCGGCAACGAACTCCGGCCGGCAGCGGCCCGGGTCGAGATCCTCGATCCTCAACAGAAAGCGGGTCCCGAGCGCTCGGCCAAGCGCCGCGCTGTAGGCGTGGCCAAGGTGGAGGCGACCCGAAGGCGAGGGCGCGAAGCGGGTCGTCGTCATCGTTTCCACTCTTGACGGCAAATCGCGGATAGTCGATTCATCATGGCGTCATTCCGGCCTGGCATCCGGGTGGTCACAAGGGAAGATGGGCGGACGCCTGCTCCACCTTGCGTGCGACAGGGCCCGGGAGACGGTGTTCGGACCAGCCGACGCTGGAGGCTTGCGCGACGCATGTATCACCCCGACCTCATCCGCCAATCGGAATCGGTTCGCTCCGAACATATGCGCCACGTCGACGGCTGCCCCGCGCTCGTGCTCAACGCCGATTATACGCCGCTGAGCTATTATCCCTTGTCGCTGTGGCCGTGGCAGTCGGCGGTGAAGGCGATGTTCCTCGAACGGGTCGACGTCGTCGCGCATTACGATCGCGAAGTGCACAGCCCGAACCATACGATGAAGCTGCCTTCGGTAATCGCGCTGCGGCAGTTCGTGCGGCCCAACGAATATCCGGCGTTCACTCGGTTCAACCTGTTCCTGCGCGACCGCTTTCGCTGCGTCTATTGCGGCAGCCACCGCGAGCTGACGTTCGACCATGTCGTCCCGCGCGCGCAGGGCGGGCGGACCAGCTGGGAGAATGTCGCGACCGCCTGCGCTCCCTGCAACCTCAAGAAGGGCGGGCGCACCCCGCGCCAGGCGCAAATGCATATCGAGCGCGCGCCGATCCGCCCGACCAGCTGGCAATTGCAGGACCATGGCAAGCGCTTCCCACCCAATTACCTCCACCAGAGCTGGCGCGATTATCTCTACTGGGACGTCGAGCTCGAACCCTGATCTCAAGCTGGCGTTAACCATTTTCGTTTAGCGCTGACGCCATGCACACGAGCTCTTCCGAACCGCGAATCCTGATCGTCGAGCCCCATCGCGGCGGGCTGCGGATGATGGCGCGCCGGCTAAGCGAAGCGGGTTATCGGGTGATCGGCTGCACCAGTGCCGCCGATGCCGTCGCCGAGCTTCATCGCGCGCCGGTCGATCTGGTGCTTGCCGAACTCAGGATGGAACCGACCAGCGGGGTCGAACTTGCCCGGCTGGTCCGCGACGACAGCAGCCTCAAGGACGTGGCGCTGATCCTGATCAGCGGGCGCTCCGACGCGAGAGGCGCGATCGACGGGTTCGAGGCGGGGGCCGACGACGTGGTTGCCAAGCCGTTTCATTTCGAGGTGCTTGCAGCGCGGATCGCTTAGCGGCTGGCCACGGCGCGGTCGGTCGATGAACTTCGCCGCGACAATGCCGCGCTCGACGCCCGGATCGTTACCCGCGCGATCGAACTCGGCGAAATGCGCGCGGCGTTCGCTGCGAGCGAGGCCGAGCGCGAGCGGCTTAGCGCGATGGTCGGCCGCAACTAGCGGTTCGCCAGATATTCCTCGATGCGCGGGGCGATGTCGGGGCGATCCAGCGCCAGCGCAAGGTTGGCAAGCACGAAGCCGGCCTTGTCGCCGCAATCGTGGCGCACCGCATCGACGGTCAGCGCGTGGAACGGCTGGCCTCCGATCAGCCCCGCCATCGCGTCGGTAAGCTGGATCTCGCCGCCGGCGCCGGGCTCATTCTTTTCGAGGATGCCCATCACTTCGGGCTGGAGGATGTAGCGCCCGACGATGGCGAGCCGCGATGGGGCGGTTTCGGGGGACGGCTTTTCGACCAGGCCGAGCACTTGCGTCGCGGCGCCATCGGCAGCGCCCGGCGTGATGATCCCATAGCTTGAGGTCTTGTCCGCGGGGACCTGCGCGGCGCAGACGATATTGCCCCCGAGCCGCGCATAAGCGTCGACCATCTGCTTCAACGCGCCGGGAGTTCCGACCATCAAATCGTCGGGCAGCAGCACCGCGAACGGTTCGTCTCCGACGATCTGGCGCGCGCACCAGATGGCGTGGCCGAGCCCGAGCGGCTGCTGCTGGCGGACCGAGACGATCTCGCCAAAACCCGAGCGCGACGAGCCCAGCGGCGCGAGGCTCTTGCCGGCTTTTTCCATCGTCGCCTCGAGTTCGAACCCGAGGTCGAAATAATCGACCAGGCTCGATTTGCCGCGCCCGGTGACAAAGATCAGCTGCTCGATTCCGGCCTCGCGCGCTTCGTCGACCGCATATTGAATAAGCGGGCGATCGACGATGGTCAGCATCTCCTTGGGCATGGTCTTGGTCGCGGGGAGAAGCCGCGTGCCGAGCCCGGCGACCGGGAAGATCGCCTTGCGGACAGGGCGGATCATCGTGGTTTCCCGGCAGTGTCGGGGCCGGTCGTGCTCGACGCGGGCGCCGCCGGCGCGGCTTCGGCGGGAGCAGCGTCCCCGTCGGCGGGCGGAAGATCGAAGCGATCGGCGCGGCGCGGCTGCGAACGGGTCAGCAATTCATCGGTACGGCCCGGCTTTGCCATCGGCGGCAGCGCAAGCAGGTCGCCGACGCTTGGCGTCGCGGTCGCCATCAGCGGCTTGACCGGGAGCGACTTGCCGGGGAGCGGGCGCAGCGGCGCGACCTGGCCGCAGGCGCCAAGCGCCACCGCGAGGCCAGCGACCCAATGTGCCCGCATCATCGTCCTTTCCTGCCAGCGATCGCGGTGCGCGCCGCCGCAATCGCCTCGCTTACCCTGGCCGGCGAAGTCCCGCCAGCCGAAGTGCGCGCGGCGACCGACGCCTCGACCGACAGATGCTCTGACACGCCCGCGTCGAGCCGCGGATCGATCGCTCGAAGTTCCTCGAGCGACAGCGAGTCGAGCGATTTGCCCGATCGCTCGGCGGCAGCGACCGCGCGTCCGGCGACATGATGCGCGTCGCGGAACGGCACTTGCGCGGCGCTGACCAGCCAGTCGGCAAGGTCGGTCGCGGTGGCGTGGCCGGCGGCTGCCGCGGCGCGCATCCGCGCGGGTACGAAGTCGATTTCGGCGATCATCCCCGCCATCGCGGCAAGGCTCAACGCAAACAGGTCATGCGCATCGAACAACGGCGGCTTGTCGTCCTGCAAATCCTTGGCGTAGGCAAGCGGCAGCCCCTTGAGCAGCACGAGCAGAGCGACGAGGTCGCCGACGATCCGTGCCGAATGGCCGCGAACCAGTTCGGCGGCGTCGGGATTGCGCTTGTTGGGCATGATCGACGATCCGCTCGACCAGGCGTCGGGCAGGCGGACGAAGCCGAACGGTTGCGACGCCCACAGCACGATCTCCTCGGCCAGCCGCGACAGATGAATCGCTGCAAGCGCGGCGGCGTGGAGATAATCGACCACGAAATCGCGGTCGCTGACCGAATCCAAGCTGTTCGCGCTTGGCCGGTCGAACCCGAGTGCGGCCGAGGTCGCGTCGCGGTCGATCGGGAATCCGGTCCCGGCCAGGGCAGCGCTTCCCAGCGGACATTCGTTCATCCGTGCGCGCGCGTCGGCGAAGCGGCTGCGGTCGCGGACGAGCATTTCGCGATAGGCGAGGAGGTGGTGCCCAAGCGTGACCGGCTGGCCGGACTGAAGGTGGGTGAAGCCCGGCATGATCGTCGCACAATGTTCCTCGGCGCGATCGAGCAAGACCGCTTCGAGCGCGTCGATTCCGGCGATCGTTTCGTCGATGCAGCCGCGCACGAACAGCTTGAAATCGGTCGCGACCTGGTCGTTGCGCGAGCGAGCAGTGTGGAGCCGCCCGGCGGGTTCGCCGATCAGCTGCGACAGCCGGTGCTCGATGTGCATGTGGATATCCTCGAGCGCCTCGTCCTCGACCAGTTTGCCGCCGGCGATCTCCTCGGCGATGGTGGTCAGGCCCGCGTCGATCGCGGCGACGTCGGCGGGGCTGACGATGCCCTGCGCGCCGAGCATCGCCACGTGCGCGCGGCTTGCGGCGATGTCCTCGCGCCACAATCGCTTGTCGATCGCGATCGAGGCATTTATCGCGCGCATCACCGCGGCCGGCCCGCCTTCGAACCGCCCGCCCCACATCTGATTGGAATCCTCCTTGCGGCTGATCGTCCTGCTCCTGATCGGCTTGGCTAGCCAGGCTTGCGATAGGCAAAAGCCCACCGCGGAACAAGCCGCGCCCGGGCCGGCCGCAGCTGCGAAGGGCGTCGATCGCAGCCATAAGGGCGAGGCCGCGCCCAAAGTCGGATTCCACGACCCCGATGGCGGCGACGTCGATCTTGCCGCCTTTCGGGGCAAGCCGCTGCTGGTCAACCTGTGGGCCAGTTGGTGCGCGCCCTGCGTAAAGGAATTGCCGACGCTCGACCGGCTGGCGTCCGCTCGCGACGGCGAACTCGGCGTGATCGCGGTCAGCCAGGACATGGCGCCGCAAACTTCGGTGAAGGCATTTCTCGATACTCATGGAATCGCCGGGCTCGGCGCGTTTCACGACCCCGACATGGGACTGGCCTCGGCCCTAGACGTGCGGGTCATGCCGACGACAGTGCTGTACGACGCCGACGGCAGGGAAAGGTGGCGCTTTACCGGCGATCTCGACTGGACCGGCACCGAAGCTCAAAAATTGCTGGCCGAGGCTAGTCTCGCAGCAGTTCGTTGATCGAAGTCTTCGAGCGGGTGCGTTCGTCGACCCGCTTGACGATCACCGCGCAGGCGAGGCTCGGGCCGCCGTCTTTGGCAGGAAGCGTGCCGGGAACGACTACCGAATAAGCCGGAACGCGGCCGTACATCACCTCGCCGGTCGCGCGATCGACGATCTTGGTCGACGCGCCGAGGAATACCCCCATCGACAGCACCGCGCCCTGTTCGACGACCACGCCCTCGGCGACTTCGGAGCGCGCGCCGATAAAGCAATCGTCCTCGATGATCACCGGGCCGGCCTGGAGCGGCTCGAGCACTCCTCCGATCCCGGTGCCGCCCGAGATGTGGACGTTGCGGCCGATCTGGGCGCAGCTGCCGACGGTCGCCCAGGTGTCGATCATCGCGCCCTCGCCGACCCGGGCGCCGAGATTGACGAAGCTCGGCATCAGCACCGCGCCGGGAGCGATGAAGGCGCCCTTGCGGACGATTGCGCCGGGAACCGCGCGGAAACCAGCCTCGGCGAACCGCGCCGCATCCCAGCCGAGGAATTTGGAATCCACCTTGTCCCACCACGGCGCGCCGCCGGGGCCGCCCCCGATCGCGGTCATCGGATTGAGGCGGAACGACAGCAGCACCGCCTTCTTGAGCCACTGGTTGACACGCCACTCGCCGTTGAGCTTCTCGGCAACGCGCGTCTCGCCGCTGTCGAGCGCACCGATCGCGGCATCGACCGCGTCGCGGATCTCGCCGCCGGTCTCGGTCGTGATCGCGCTGCGCGCTTCCCATGCATCGTCGATGATCGCTGCAAGCGGGTCGGTCATTGGTCGTCCTTCGTGATCTGATCGAGCCATTCACCGACGTCGCTGATGCGATGGTCGATGAAGTCGGGGTGGTGGCCGTGATTGCCGCGTTCGGAGCCATTGTCGACCCACACCGTGGTCAGTCCAAGCAATTTCGCGGGCTTGAGATTCTGCGCCATGTCCTCGACCATCAGCGCTCGCTTCGGATCGATCGCATAACGCTCGAGCAGCAGCCGATAGCCGTGGGCATCGGGCTTGGGGCGAAGTTCGGCGGCGTGGATGTCGTGCAATTCGGCGAATTCGCCAGCGATGCCGAGCGCCGCGAGAATGCGGCGCGCATAGGGTGCGTCGCCATTGGTGAAGATCAGCTTGCGCCCCGGCAGCCGGCCGAGGCCGGCCAACAGCCGCGGATCGGGCTTCAGCCGGTCGAGCGCGATCGAATGGACATCGTCGAGGAAGTGGTGTGGATCGACGCCATGATGCATCATTAGTCCGGCGAGCGTCGTACCATGTTCATGGAAATGCGACTTCTGGACCCGGCGAGCCTCGGCCGGACCACAATCGAGAAGCCGCTGGATATATTCGCCCATCCGCTGGTCGATCAATTCGAACAGGCGGCTCGAAGCAGGGTAAAGGCAATTGTCGAGGTCGAAGATCCAGTCGGCGATGTGAGCGAAGCGCGGGTCCATTATGGCTGCGACCTAGCTCCATTTTGCGCTTCATCAAATGGAAAGGTTTGATGCGCTACAAAGGGCGCGGAAAGTCATTCAATTCCAGTGACTTGTGGGGAGTAATCGGTAAATGAATCCTTGGCTGGCCTCGACCGCGTGCGCGCTCGCTTTGGCTCTTTCCGCCTGCGGCGGCGGTGGCGGGAGCAGCGGCGGTGGCGGTGGCGGAGTTGGTTCCATTCCGCCGCCCCCGACCCCGACTCCCACCCCGACTCCGACCCCAACCCCCACTCCGACTCCCACTCCGACTCCGACACCCACTCCGACCCCCGGCGTGGCCGCGGTTAATTACGACAGCGCCGAATATCAGCGCTCGAATGGCGCGGTTTCGTCCAAGGCGATCAGCGCGTGGCAGTCGGGCGCGACCGGGAAGGGCGTCAAGCTTGCGATCATCGACACCGGGATCAATCCAGCGCTCCCCGAATTCGCGGGCAGGATCGACAGCGCCAGCCGCGACGTCGCCGGCTCGCGTCCGCTCGAGGACACCGATGGCCACGGCACCGCGGTTGCGGCGGTCGCGGCGGGCGCTCGCAACGATGCGCAGAACCTCGGCGTGGCGTTCAACGCAACCATCGTCGCGCTTCGCGCCGACCAGCCCGGTAGCTGCGCCGACACATCGTCGGACGCCGGCTGCGCTTTTTACGACAGTGCGATCGCCGAGGGTGTGGATGCCGCGCGGCTCGCCGGAGCCCGAGTGATCAACATGTCGCTTGGCGGCGATCCGGCCGGAGCGCCGCTGCTTGCGGCGATCGGCCGCGCGGTCAACGCGGGCATCGTGATCGTCATCTCGGCGGGCAATGACGGCGACGACCCGGCCAAGGCAGCCAATGCCGATCCGTTCGCGTTGAGCGCCGCCACGGCCTATCCGGGCAAGATCATCATCGCCGGCGCGCTCGACGGCACCTTGACCCAGCTTGCCGGCTTCTCGAACCTCGCCGGGACCGGGTCGCAATTCTATCTGTCCGCACTCGGCAAGAGCGTCCGCACGATCGACCACACCGGGACCGGCTATTTATATTCGGGCACCAGTTTCGCGGCGCCGATCATCACCGGCGCGGTCGCGTTGCTGGCGCAGGCGTTTCCCAATTTGTCGGGCGAGCAGATCATCGACATATTGTTCAAGTCGGCCGACGATCTCGGCGCGGCCGGCACCGACACCAGCTTCGGCCGCGGTCGCCTCAACATCCAGCGCGCGTTCCAGCCGATCGGCACCGCGACGCTTGCCGGCAGCTCGGTCGCGGTGACGGAGTCGACCTTGACCAGCGCCTTGCCCGAGGCCGCCGGTGACGGCGCTCTCGGCACGAGCAGTTTCGGCACGGTGATCCTCGACGGATATTCGCGAGCATTTGCACTCGACCTCGCGCAGTCGCTGCAAGCGATGGAGCAGCGGCGCCCGCTCGAACGCGCCTTGTCGGGCCGGGTACGAAGCAATTCGGTCACCGCCGGGCCGGTCGCCTTGACCCTGTCGGTCGCATCGCGCGATTCGCGGCCGTTCTTCGATCTCGCCGAAGTCAATTTTGGTCCCGACGATGTTCGGCACTCGCGGCTGGTCGCGGGCAATGCGATTGCCCGGCTCGACCGGCGCACACGCGTCGCGTTCGGGATCGCCGAAAGCGCCAAGGCACTCGAGCGCGATTTGACCGGCGCGAACAAAGGCGGCTTCCTCGTCGCGCGCGACACCAGCGGCGAACCGGGGTTTGCGGCGTTGCGCGGAAGCAGCGTCGCTCTCCGCCGCGACCTCGGCAAGCAGATCGGGCTGACGCTGTCGGCCGAAAACGGAAAAGTGTTTCGCGACCAGCGCGCCGGCGAACTCGACATGCCCTATCGCCTCGCCACCGCGACGTTCGACAAGCAGCTTGGCGCGAACTGGCTGTCGCTCGGGGTGACCCGGCTCGACGAGCAGCGTAGCCTGCTCGGCGGACGAATGGGCGAAACGTTCGGCGGCGGCGGTTCGAACAGCTGGTTCGTCGACGGCGAAGCGCGGCGCGATCTCGGCAAGGGCTTCAGCGCCGGCGTGTCGGCGCGGCGCGGCTGGACCGCCTTCGCCGGGGGACGGTTCCAGACCTCGGCTTACGCGTTCGACCTTGCCAAGCTCGGCCTGCTGTCCGATTTCGATCGGCTCGGCCTGCGGCTTTCGCAGCCGATCCGCATCGACCAGGGCGGGCTCTCGCTCGCGCTGCCGACCGGTTACGATTACGCCACCGGCCTGGCGACGAGCGGCATGCAGCGGCTGTCCTTGAGCCCGAGCGGGCGCGAGATCGATGCCGAGCTGAGCTACGGCACCCGCCTTGGCTCGGGCTGGATCGGCGGCAATCTCTACGCTCGCCGCAATCCGGGCCATGTCGCCGGCGCTCCGACCGACGTCGGCGCGGCGATCCGTGGCAGCTTCGCCTTCTAGGGAGTAGTCCCGACCGGCGATTTTGCTCGCCTGCCCATCCGCGGTGCGAGCATGCCGACGCTCGCCCGATATTGCTCGTAATCCTTGCCGAACAGGTCGACGAGGTCGCGTTCCTCGTACCGAATCGCGATCAGCATATAGGTCGACATACCGACCGCCAGCAGCAGATGGCCAAGCGTCATCACCGGCGTCGCCCAGAAAGCGATTAAAAACCCGCTGTAGAGCGGGTGCCGGACGAACCGGTAGAAGAAGGGCTGGCGCAATTGCGGCGCGGCGGCGGCGCGGTCGCGCAGGTTGAACCATGCCTGCTGGAGCCCGAACAGCTCGAAATGATTGATCAGGAAGGTGCTGGTCAGCACGATCAGCCAGCCGGCCGCGAACAGCCCCCACAGCAGCCCGACGAGCAGCGGATTGCTTGCCTGCCAAATGACCCCGTCGATCGGGCGCCACGCGACGAACAACAGGACCAGCACGAGGCTCGCCGCGAGCACATAGACGCTGCGTTCCGCCGGCTTGGGCACGATTCTCGTCCAGGCTTGCTTGAAGCCCTGCCGCGCCATCACGCTGTGCTGGAGCCCGAACATCGCGATCAATGCGAGGTCGATGATCAGCGCCGCGCCGAGCGAGGCCGCCGCCGGGCCGCGATCGACCGTCAGCGGCACCCACGGCAAATTGCCGACAAAGGCGATCAGATAGAGGAAGGTGGCGAGGAAGATCGCATAAGCGACCAGTGCGAAACCCATGAAAAAGGCGCGTGTCATACCAAGTCCCCCGACTGTCGGCGGGCAGACATACCATATCCCCGGATAATTCAGTAGCGGTTAGACGGTGAAACTCTCGCCGCAACCACACGCGCCCTTGGCGTCGGGGTTGGCGAAGGTGAAGCCCGCGGCGAAATCGTCCTCGGTCCAGTCCATCGTGCTTCCGATCAGGTAGAGAATCGATCCGCCGTCGACGTAGAGCGTTCCGCCGGGGGTCTCGATCTTCTCATCGAACTTGTCTTCGGCGGTGACGTAATCGACCGAATAAGCGAGCCCCGAGCAGCCGCGGCGCGGCGTGCTCAGCTTGACCCCGATCGCCTCGGCGGGCGCGCGTTGCATCAGCTCGGATATGCGCGCTTCGGCGGCCGGGGTGAGAATGATTGCGGCGGGTCTGACGCGGGCGGCGGTGGTCATCAAAGCATTCCCAGCTCGAGCCGGGCCTCGTCGCTCATCTTCGACGGGTCCCACGGCGGATCCCACACCAATTTGACCTCGGCATCGCGGATTCCCGGCACCGCGAGGACTCGCATTTCGACTTCGGCCGGCATCGATTCGGCAACCGGGCAATTGGGCGTGGTCAGCGTCATCGTCACCACCGCGTCGCCGTCGCCATCGACCGCGACGTCGTAGATCAGTCCGAGCTCATAGATATCGACCGGGATTTCGGGGTCGTAGATCGACTTCAATGCCTCGATCACCGCTTCCTGCAAGTCGCCGCCGGGACCGTGCGGGTCGGGCGCGGGCTTGGCCTCGGTGAGGAAGCCCGCGAGATAGTCGCGCTTGCGCTCGAACTCGGGAGTCACGCGCGCACGGGCGGGCGGTTCGACCCCGCTCACTTCCTCCACCTCGATCTTGGCGTTCTCGTTCATCCGAAAATCCGTTTCACCTTGTGGAGGCCGCGTAGCAGCGCCTCGATATCGCTCGCATCGCTATGCGCGGCGAAGCTGATTCGAGCGGTCGCGGGAACCCCGAGCAGCTCCATCAGCGGCTGCGCGCAATGATGCCCGGCGCGAACCGCGACGCGCTCGTCATCCAATATGGTGCCGATGTCGTGCGGATGCACACCGGCGAGCGCGAAACTGACGATTCCCGCGCTGTCGTCGGGGCCGAACAAGGTGATGCCCGCAACGTCGCGAAGCGCCGCGCGGGCCTCGCCGACCAGCGCGCATTCGTGGGCGTGGAGCGTGTCGAACCCAATGGCGCGCGCCCAGTCGATCGCGGCGTGGAGCCCGATCGCGCCGACGATGTGCGGGGTGCCGGCCTCGAACCGCGCCGGGGCGAGGGCGTAGCTCGTACCCTCGAACGTGACCCGTTCGATCATCGCACCGCCGCCAGCCCAAGGCGGCATCGCGTCGAGAATTTCCGCGCGTGCCCACAATGCGCCGATCCCGGTCGGACCGTAAAGCTTGTGGCCTGAGAAGACGTAGAAATCGCAATCGAGCGCGGCAACATCGACCGGCAGGCGCGGTGCCGCCTGGCAGCCGTCGAGCAGCAATTTCGCGCCGACCTGGTGGGCGATGCGCGCCGCGCGCCCGGCGTCGAGGATCGACCCGAGCACGTTGGAAACATGCGCGAAGGAAACAATCGCATGGTCTTCGCTGGCCAGCCTTTCGGCTGCGTCGAGGTCGATCCGTCCGTCCTCGGTCAGCGGGCAGACGTCGATTGCAAAGCCGGCCAGCTGCCACGGGACGATATTGCTGTGATGCTCGAGCGCGGACAGCAGGACGCGATTGCGCGCGCCCCGCGGGAAGCAGCGCGCGACGAGGTTAATCGCCTCGGTCGCGCCGCGCGTGAAGACGATCTCATTGGCCGCGCCGCCGATCAGCGCAGCGGTGGCGGCACGCGCGGCCTCGAAGCTCTGCGTCATCACTGCCGAGCGCTCGTAAACGCCGCGATGCACAGTCGCGTAATCGCGACCATAAGCGCAGGCGATCGCGTCGATCACCGCTTGGGGTTTCTGCGCGGTCGCGGCGCTGTCGAGATAATGCCAGCCGGCAATCGCCGGGAATTCTTCGCGGACGCTTAGCCGAGTGTCGATGCGGGTCTCGACGTTCATGCGACCGCCCTCAGTGCGGAGCGCGCCAGATTCGCAATGCCAAGATCATCGCCCTCGATCCTCTCCCACAATCCGCCGACAAAGCCATCGAGCAGCAGTGCGCGCGCCGAGGCCGGGTCGAGCCCGCGCGCGGCGGCGTAGAACAATTGTTCCTTGTCGAGCTCGCCGACGGTGGCGCCGTGCGCGCATTTGACGTCATCGGCGTAGATTTCGAGTTCTGGCTTGGCGTTGGCGGTCGCTCCGCGGTCGAGCAGCATCGCCTTGACCGACTGGACGCTGTCGGTTTGCTGCGCATCGCGCGCAACCGCGACCTTGCCCATGTAGCTGCCCGTCGCGGTCCCGCCGAGCACGCTGCGCACGGTCTGGCGGCTGGTCGAGGCGACCCCGAGATGGCGGACGATGGTGACGATCTCGAGCGTCGAATTGCCAGCGCCGACATTGGCCGCGTCGAGGGCGAAATCGGCGCCGTCGTGAAGCGAAACGTCAAGCTCGATGCGGCCATATCGCGACGCATTGTTAAGCGCGAAAATATGCGCGCTGGCATTCGCGGCCAAGGTCATTTCGACGCGGCGGACCTGCACCTCCTCGTCGTTGGGTAACCAGATTCGCTGCAGCCTTTGCTGCGCCGAAACGAGGATTCGTTCGGGCTGCGCAAGCTCGCTCCACACCGACGCCAGAGCGGCGATGTCGGCATAGCGAAACGCTTCCAATTTACGGGTCGGCAGCGCGGTCACGCCGCCGCCTCGACATAGCCTTCGCGCTCGAGTTGGTGCGCGAGTTCGGGACCGCCCGAGCGGGTAATCCGGCCTTCGGTCAGGACATGCACGCGGTCGGGCGCGACATAATCGAGCAGCCGCTGATAATGGGTGATCAGCAGCACCGCCTTGGCGGGCGCGCGCATGATCGAATTGATGCCAGCGCCGACGCTGCGCAGCGCATCGATGTCGAGCCCGCTGTCGGTCTCGTCGAGCACCGCCAGGCGCGGGTTCATGATCCCCATCTGGACCATTTCCGCGCGCTTCCGCTCGCCGCCCGAAAAGCCGACGTTGACCGGGCGCTTGAGCATATCGGCGTCCATCCCCAGCGTCGCCGCCTGCGCTTTCGCAAGCCGGATGAATTCCGCCCCCGAAAGCTCGGCCTCGCCCCGCGCGCGGCGCTGCGAATTGAGGCTTTCGCGCAGAAATTGAAGGTAAGATACGCCGGGGATTTCCACCGGATATTGAAAGCCGAGGAATAACCCCGCCGCGGCGCGTTCATGCGGTTCGAGGGCAAGCAAATCCTGCCCGTCAAAGGTCGCGCTGCCGTCTGTCACTTCGTAACTCGGCCGCCCGCCAAGCACATAAGCCAGCGTCGACTTGCCCGCCCCGTTGGGCCCCATCAGCGCATGCACTTCGCCGGCAGGAATGCTCAGCGTGAGCCCGTTGAGAATCGGCTTGCCGGCAACGGTCGCATGGAGGTTCTCAATCCGCAGCACTAGCCGACACTTCCTTCAAGGCTGATTCCGAGCAATTTCTGCGCTTCGACCGCGAATTCCATCGGGAGTTGCTTGAGCACTTCGCGGGCGAAACCGTTGACGATCAGCGCGACGGCCGCTTCGGGGTCGAGGCCGCGCATCTGGGCGTAGAACAATTGGTCCTCGCTGATCTTGCTGGTCGTCGCTTCGTGCTCGATGTTCGCGGTCGGGTTTTTAACCTCGATGTAGGGCACGGTGTGCGCGCCGCATTCGCTGCCGAGCAGCAGGCTGTCGCACTGGGTGAAATTGCGGACGTTTTCGGCGCCGGGAAGCACCCGCACCAGCCCGCGATAGGTGTTGTTGCTTCGACCCGCGGAAATGCCCTTGGAGACGATCGTCGAGCGGGTGTTCTTGCCGATGTGCACCATCTTGGTGCCGGTGTCGGCCTGCTGGCGGTTGTTGGTCAAAGCGACCGAATAGAATTCGCCGACGCTGCCTTCGCCCTTGAGGATGCACGACGGATATTTCCAAGTGATCGCGCTTCCGGTCTCGACCTGGGTCCAGCTGACCTTCGAGCGCGCACCGCTGCACAACGCTCGCTTGGTGACGAAGTTGAAGATCCCGCCCTTGCCGTCGGCATCGCCCGGATACCAGTTCTGGACGGTCGAATATTTAACCTCGGCATCCTCGTGCGCAAAAATTTCGACCACCGCGGCGTGAAGCTGGTTCTCGTCGCGCATCGGCGCGGTGCAGCCTTCGAGGTAGGAGACGTAGCTGCCCTTTTCGGCAACGATCAGCGTGCGCTCGAACTGGCCGGTATTTTCGGCATTGATCCGGAAGTAAGTGCTCAACTCCATCGGGCAGCGGACGCCCTCGGGGACGAGCACGAAGGTGCCGTCGGAAAACACCGCGGCGTTGAGGCAGGCGAACACATTGTCGCGCTGCGGAACTACGCTGCCGAGGTATTTCCGAATCAGTTCGGGATATTGCTGGATCGCCTCGGAGATCGACAAAAAGATCACCCCGGCGCGCAACAATTCCTCGCGGAAGGTGGTCGCCACGCTGACACTGTCGAACACCGCGTCGACCGCGACTTTGCGAGCGCCCTCGACCCCCGCGAGCACCTTCTGCTCCTCGATCGGAATGCCGAGCTTGGCGTAGACGCGCAAAATTTCGGGATCGACCTCGTCGAGACTGCCGAGCTTGGGCTTCGCCTTGGGCGCGGCGTAATAAAAGGCGTCCTGGTAATCGATCTTCGGAATGTCGAGCTTGGCCCAGTCGACCTCCTCCATTTCGAGCCAGGCGCGATACGCCTTCAGCCGCCAGTCGAGCATCCACTGCGGCTCATTCTTCTTGGCCGAGATGAAGCGGACCGTGTCCTCGCTAAGCCCCTTGGGCGCGAACTCCTGTTCGATGTCCGAGGAGAAGCCCCATTCGTAGTCCTTGGCGATCGCCTCGCGGAATTCCGCATTGGGCGCCTCGGCGTTGGGAAGGACCTCGTTCATTGCGCCAATTCCTGGAGAGTCACCGCGTGCAGCGCGCCGCGGACCTTGGCGCCGACGATGCCCATGTGCGGCTTGACCCGGCAATGCGCGTCCAAGGCGCAGTCCGAAACCTCGTCGCTGCCCGAACATTGGGTCATGGCGATTGGCCCTTCGACCGCCTCGACGATGTCGGCTAGACTGATCTCGGTCACGCCGCGCGACAAGGTGAAGCCGCCGCCGGCGCCGCGCGCACTGGTCAGCAGCCCGGCGCAGGCAAGCTTGCCCATCAGTTTCTGAGCGGTCGGAAGCGGCACCCCGGTCTCGCCGGCCAGTTCGGCCGCGGACAGGCGCGCGCCACCCTCGCGGCGCGCGGCGGCGGTCATGATCACGACTGCATAGTCGGCAAGATGGGTAAGGCGCATGTCTAATCGGAGCTTTCCAGTCCGATTTAGGGCAATGCGGGCTAAAATACAATCGTCATTGCGAGGAGCGAAGCGACGAAGCAATCCAGCTATGCCGGTGGATTGCTTCGCTTCGCTCGCAATGACGGCGAAACTAGCGCTGCCCGGCGATCCACCCGTCGACCCGTTTCTCGAGCATGTCGAGCGGCATCGAGCCCGCGAGCAGCACGATGTCGTGGAACCCGCGATCGTCATATTTCGCCCCGAGCGCGGCCTTCGATCGAGCGCGCAATTCCTCGATCTTCAATTTGCCGATCATGTAGGCGGTCGCCTGGCCCGGATAGACGATGTAGCGCTCGATCGCCTTGACGATCCCGCCCTTCGCGTCGGCGCTGTTCGCCTCGACATAGGCAATCGCCTGCTCGCGGGGCCAGCGCTTGTGATGAATTCCGGTGTCGACCACCAGCCGGATCGCGCGGTGAAGCTCGAGTTGGAGGCGGCCGAAATCGCGGTAGGGGTCGGTGTAGAGCCCCATTTCCTTGCACAATTTCTCGGCATAGAGGCCCCAGCCCTCGTCGGTCGCGGTGTAGCCCGAAAATTGGCGGAACGGCGGCACTTCGCCAGTCCCAAGCTCGGACAATAATGCGCCCTGGAGGTGGTGGCCGGGGATGCCCTCGTGACAGAATAAGGCCTCGACCTCGGTCGAAGGCATGTTCCGCATGTCGTACAAATTGACGTAGTAAGTGCCCGGACGCGAACCGTCGGGCGGCGGGTCCTGGTAAAATGCCTTGCCGGCATTCTTCTCGCGGAACGGCTCGACCGGCTTGATCACCAGCTTCGACTTGGGCAGCCGTCCGAAATAACGCGGCAGAGCGGCGGCGACCTGCGCCTCGGCCTTGATCGATTCATCGAGGTAAGTCTGCTTGCCGGCGGCATTGTTCGGGTAATAGAATTGCTTGCCGTCGCGGACGTGCGCGAAAAATTGCTTGAGCGTGCCGGCGAACCCGACCTGGTTCTTGATCGCGGTCATTTCGCCGTGGATTCGCGCAACCTGCGCGAGCCCGAGCGCGTGGACCTGGTCTGCGTCGAGGTCGGTGGTGGTGTAAAATTTGAGCAGCGCCGAATATTGCGCCGCGCCGTCCTTGAACCGCCAGATACCGTCGTCGCTGCCCGCGCGCTTCTGCTGCGCGGTGAGAAGCGCGATCATCCGGCGATAGGCGGGCGCCATCGTGCCGGTCATCGCGGCGCGCGCGTCGGCGATCAGCGCGTCCTTGGCGGCGGGGGCAATCGACAGCTTGGCGACCTTGGCCTTGAAATCGGCGAACAAATCATTGTCGGCGCCCTTGTCGAACGGCGCCCCCGAGATGATGTTCCGCGACTGCTCGAGCACCTGGGGAAATACCCAGCGCGGCGGGAGCACGCCGAGTTTCTCGCGCTCGACCGCTTCGGCGACCGCCTGGTCGATGAACCGGCCGGTCTCGCGGATTCGGCTGACGTAGGTCCGCGCGTCGGCTTCGCTTTCGACCTTGTGGATGTTGATCAGGAAGGCGGGAATATCGGCCTGCGCGCCGTTCATCTGGTCGAACACATAAGCATTGCGGCGATAGGGAAAGACACTTGCCGAGCGCGCGTTGCGATAGAGCAGAAGGTCGAAACTCAGCTGGTCGTCCGGACTGAGCGCGGCGCGGTCATATTGCGACTGCAGCGCTTCCGCGGTGGCCTGATCGAGCGCGCGGTCCCCGATCGCAGCGGCCTCGCCAAATTGGTCGAGCCGGCCATAATCCTCGTCCTTGATCGCTCGATAGGCCTTGCTCATCGGCGAGCGCGCCAGTTCCGCCTTGTCATAATCGTCGAAGAACTCCGCAAGTGCCGCATTCTTCTCCTTCGGCGCCGGAGCCGACTCGGAAGTAGGCGGCGCGATCGCCATTGACTGGGAAACCGGGGCCGGATCGGGCGCGGTGGTTGCGCAGGCGGCTAGAAACGCGGTCGAGGCAAATAAGACAATACGCACGAATAGTCCTTCCTTAATCATGTTCGCGGGCTTGACCCGGCATCCGCCTTGTTTCTTGAAGGAAGGCGGCTCCCGGCTCAAGCCCGCCGTGAGCAAAGTCGTTCGGCGCGGCGTGACATCTGGCCCACAGACAGCGGAGCGAATCGCGATTTACAAATTGATCCGGCCCCTTGCCTTCGCACTCGATGCCGAGACCGCGCATCGAGCGACGATCGCTGCCTTGCGGTTGATGCCGACGCGGAAAATCCCGGCGTTCGCGCCCTCGCTGGCGACCACGCTGGCCGGGCTAGGCTTTGCCTCCCCGGTCGGGCTCGCGGCGGGGTTCGACAAGGATGGCGAGGTGCCCGATGCGATGCTCGCGCTCGGCTTCGGCTTCGTCGAGGTCGGGACGCTCACCCCGCGCCCGCAGGCCGGCAATCCGCGGCCGCGCCTGTTCCGGCTGACGGAGGACCGCGCGGTCATCAACCGCATGGGGTTCAACAATCGCGGCCAAGCGAGCGCGCTGAAACGGCTGGCGAAGCGCAAGCGGCAAGCAGTCGTCGGGGTCAATATCGGCGCCAACAAGGACAGCAGCAACCGCATCGCCGATTATGTCGCTGGAGTGCGGGCGATGGCGCCGGTCGCGGATTATCTGACGCTCAACATCAGCTCGCCCAACACCCCGGGCCTTCGCGACCTGCAGGCGGGCGGCGAACTGGTCGAACTGCTCGCCGGGGTGCAAGAGGCGCGGGGTGCCGATGGTCCGCCGTTGTTCCTGAAAGTCGCCCCCGATCTCGAAGCCGGCGATTACCGGCGCATCGCCCGCGCCGCGGTCGATCAGCGCATCGACGCGCTGATCGTGGCCAACACCACTGTGTCCCGGCCACGGTTGAGATCGAGCGATGCCGGCGAGCCCGGCGGCTTGTCGGGCGCGCCGCTCAAAGCCCTCGCGCTCGACTCGCTTCGCCGCTTCCGCAGCGCTAGCGGAGGCGAGATCGCGTTGATCGCGGCGGGCGGGATCGAGAATGCCGACGATGCCTGGGCGCGGATCACCGCCGGGGCGAGCCTGGTCCAGATCTATTCGGCGCTGGTCTTTCAAGGGCCCGGCCTTGCCTCGCGAATCGCGCGCGGCCTCGCCGAGCGGCTCGAGCGCGAAGGCTTCACCAATATTGCCGAGGCGGTGGCAAGCGAGTAGCCCGGTTCGATGAGTATCAGGTTCCTGCCGATCGTTGCCGCGCTGCTTGCAGCCGCCGGATGCGCTACCTCCACCCTTCCCCCATCGCCGGCGCGCGGCGCGTCGGCGGCGGTCGCCGCGGGGATGGTCAGCGCCGCCGATCCGCGCGCGGCGGACGCCGGGGTGCGGATGCTTCGCAATGGCGGAAGCGCGACCGACGCGGCGCTCGCGACGCTGCTCGCGCTGACCGTGGTCGAGCCGCAAAGCTCGGGCATCGGCGGCGGCGGGTTCCTCGTCCACAGCGATGCCCGGGGGCAGGTCTCGACCATCGACGGACGCGAGGAAGCCCCGTTGGCGGCAGGCGAGGACTGGTTCTTCCGCGACGGCAAGCCGCTGACCACGTCCGAAGCGATTCCGGGGGGCAGGAGCGTCGGCGTTCCCGGCAATGTGCGGCTGATGGCGCTTGCCCATCGCGCTCATGGACGGATCGCCTGGAAGCTGCTGTTCGAACCCGCGATCGCGCTTGCCCGCGACGGTTTCCTGGTCACTCCGCGGCTGCGCGCGGCGCTCGACCGCTCGCGAAGGACGGGGGCGTTGTCGGCCGAAGCGCGCTCGATGTTCTACGCCGCCGACGGCGAGCCGCTCGCGGTCGGAAGCCGGGTTCGCAATCCGCGCCTCGCTGCCTTTCTCGGCGATCTTGCAAGGCTCGGGTCCGACACATTCTACGTTGGCCCGAACGCGCAAGCGATCGCCGCGGCGGTGTCGCGCGCGCCGCTCAATCCGGCGCCGATGACCCCAAGCGATATCGCCGCTTATGCGGCCAGGCCGCGCGTGCCGGTGTGCGGCACCTACCGCGGGTATCGCGTCTGCGGGATGGGACCGCCCTCGTCGGGCGCGACGACGGTGTTCGCGATCCTCAAGCAGGTCGAAAGGTTCGACTTGTCCGCGCTTGGGCCAGCGTCTCCGGTGGCGTGGCATCTGATCGCCGAATCGATGCGGCTGGCTTATGCCGACCGCGACAAATTCATCGCCGATCCCGACCATGTCGCGGTGCCGGTGGCGGGGCTGATCGATCCCATTTATCTCGCACGCCGCTCGGCGCTGATCGCGCCCGACCGAACGATGGCGCAAGTCGCCGCGGGGGTGCCGGCCGGCGCGCCGCGAGTCGCCTCCGCGCCGGACCTGGTCGAGCAGGGCACGTCGCACTTCGTCGCGACCGACCGTTTCGGCAATGTCGCTTCGCTGACCTCGACCATCGAAAGCGTGTTCGGGTCGGGACTGATGGTCAACGGTTTCTATCTCAACAACGAGCTCACCGACTTTTCGATCGTTCCGCGGATCGACAATGATCCGGTCGCAAACCGGGTCGAAGCCGGCAAGCGGCCGCGCAGTTCGATGGCGCCGACGATCCTGTTCGGGCCCGAGGGCCATGTCCGCCTCGCGGTCGGGGCGGCCGGCGGCGCGACGATCATCGCGCAGGTGGCGAAGGCGATCATCGGCGTGGTCGACTGGCGGTTGAGTGCTCAGGATGCGATCGCTTTGCCGGTGCTGTTCGCGCCCGGCGACACGGTCTTCGTTGAGCGGGGAAGCGCGCACGAAGCGATGATCCCCGCACTGCGCGGCCTCGGCCACGCCCGGATCGAACTGCGCGAGCCGAGTTTCAAGGCCAATGCGGTCGAGTGGAAGGGCGGCCGCTGGATCGGCGCCGCCGACCCGCGCAGCGAAGGTGTTGCGATCCAGCAATAGGAAGTCACAGCGATGGCCGCGCGGGCGCAAACTTTACTCGAACATTTCCCCAACCTCGTGACGATGTTCCTCACCCGCGCGCGCGAGCACCCGCAGCAGCCGTTCCTGTGGGCGCGCGGCGACGGGCGCTGGCAGGCGATCAGCTACGGCGAAGCCGCGCGCCAGGTCGCGGCGCTTGCGACAAGCCTGCAGCGGATTGGGCTCAGGCCGGGCGACCGAGTCATGCTGGTCAGCGAAAACCGTCCCGAATGGCTGATCGCCGATCTGGGAATCATGGCAGCGGGCTGCGTCACGGTGCCGACCTACACCACCAATACCGCGCGGGATCACCAGCATATTCTCGCCAATTCGGGCGCCAGCGCGGTGATCGTCTCGACCCAGAAACTCGCCAGATTACTGATGCCGGCGGTGCTGTTCGCGTCCGATTGCCGCCACATCGTCTCGATCGACGAGATCATCACCGGCCAGTCGCCCGACGTCGCGAAATTCCATTTGTGGAGCGACCTGGTCGCCGGCCCTGGCGATGTCGGCGCGCTCGAGCAGCGCATGGCGGCGGTCGGGCGCCGCGACCTTGCCTGCCTGATCTACACCAGCGGCACCGGCGGAGCTCCGCGCGGCGTGATGCAGCATCATGGAATGATCCTGCACAATGTCGAGGGCTGCGTCGACATCATCGCCAATGATTTCACCTGGGACGACGAGATCTTCCTGTCCTTCCTTCCTGCAAGCCATGCGTATGAACATTCGGGGGGGCAGCATTTCCCGGTCGGGCTCGGGGCGCAGATTTACTACGCCGAAAGCCTCGAAAAGCTCGCCGCCAATATCGAGGAGGTCAGGCCGACGATGATGGTCGTCGTCCCGCGGCTGTTCGAGATGCTTCGCGCCAAGATTCTCAAGACGGTCGACAAGGACGGCGGGCTTCCCAAATATCTGATGGGGCGGGCGCTGGCGATCGAGGGCAAGCGCAACGACGGGCGCTCGGTGCTTTGGGATCTGCCGATGGATCGCCTGCTGTCGGCAACGCTGCGCAAGAAGGTGCGCGGGCGGTTCGGCGGGCGCATCAAGGCGATGGTCTCGGGCGGAGCGCCGCTCAATCTCGACGTCGGGCTGTTCTTCCAGGCGATGGGGCTACCGGTGCTTCAGGGCTATGGCCAGACCGAGGCGGGGCCGGTGATCAGCTGCAACCGGCCACAAGCCGGGGTGCGGATGGAGACCGTCGGCCCGCCGCTTCGGAACAGCGAGGTGCGGATCGCCGGGGATGGCGAAATCATGGTCCGCGGCGAGCAGGTCATGGCCGGTTATTGGAACAATCCCGAACAGAGCGCGGCCGTGCTCGTCGATGGCTGGCTGGCGACCGGCGACGTCGGCCATGTCGACGCCAAGGGGCGGATCGTGATCAACGACCGCAAGAAGGACCTGATCGTCAACGACAAGGGCGATAATGTCTCGCCGCAACGGGTCGAGGGGATGCTCACCCTCCAGCCCGAGATCATGCAGGCGATGGTCCATGGCGACCGCCGCCCGCACCTGGTCGCCTTGCTCGTTCCCGATCCGGAGCTCGCCGCCGAACATGACGAGGTCGGGCTGGCCAAGGCGCTTGGCCGCGCGGTCGACCGGGTCAATTCGGAATTGAGCGTGATCGAGAAAATTCGGCGTTTCATCATCGCCGACGCCCCGTTCGGGGTCGACAATGAGCAATTGACCCCGTCGATGAAGATCCGCCGTCACGTCATCGCCGCGGCTTATGGCGAGCGGCTCGACGCCTTGTTCAAACGCTAGCGCGCGCGCGGCATCATCGCCGTATAGGGCGTGAACGGGCCGAATACGCACGAACCGCCGCCCATGCCGCTGCGCAGGTCGACCAGCTGGGACAGGTCGCCGTCGCACAATTGGTTGGTGCCATATTGGCGAATGACCATCGTATAGGAGCCGTTGCCGAGCCCCCGGCAGCCGCCGCGGGGATTCTGGACGTAAGTGGTGCGGCCATCACGATAAAGGATCGTCCAATCGTCGATCACCTGCATTTCCGTCGTGCGGTAATTGGGCAGGCAGCGGACCGGCGGCTGCGCGGTTCGTCCGGCAAGTGCCTGGGCAAGCTCCTGCTGTGCCTTGGGGTTGCGTACTTCCGCGTAGGGCGCGGTCGAGCAGCCGGCGATCGCGAGGACGCCGCCGAGCGCGATCATTGGGGGGACCGAACGTTTCATGAGCTTGCCCTTTCGCAGCAGGTAATGATGTAACGCACGAAACCACGCCTTGGCCTATCGAAATTCGTCCTTGGCCCGGCGCAGCGCTGCGAATTCGGTCGCGTCACCGGCGCGGAGGAACGGATTGGTGGCTCGCTCCTCGCCGATGCTGGTCGGGACGGTCGCCTTGCCCGCCGCGCGACTGGCCTCGATCGCCGCCAGGCGGTCGGCGACTGCCGCATCCTGTGGATGAAGGTGCGCCGCGAAGCGGGCGTTCGAAAGGCTGTATTCGTGCGCACAATAAACCAGCGTCGGGTCGGGCAAGGTCGCCAGGCGCTGGAGCGAAGCGTGCATCTGCTCGGGCGTGCCCTCGAACAGGCGGCCGCAGCCCATCACGAACATCGTATCGCCGACGAACGCCACCCCGTCCTCGCGGAAGACCAGTGCGATGTGGCCGAGCGTGTGGCCCGGCATTGCCCACACTTCGCCGACGTGAGCGCCGAGGCGGACCGTGTCGCCGTCCTTGAGCTGGATATCGACCCCCGCGATTCGATCCGCCTCGGCCTCGGGGGCCGACAATCGCGCGCCGGTCGCGGCGACGACTTCAGCATTGCCGCCGGTGTGATCGGAATGCCAGTGTGTGTTCCACACCTGGCCGATGTTCCAGCCGCGTCGTCCGACTTCGGCAAGCACCGGGGCGGCATCGCCCGGATCGACCACCGCGACCTCGCCGCTGTCGGGGTCGCGAACCAGCCACAAATAATTATCGGTAAAAGCGGGGACCGCGACGATCTCGAGGCCGGCCCCGCGCGCCATCACCAGCTGCCGCTGTTGGGCATCGAGGCCCACGGCTCGGCTGGATCGAGGCGGCCCTTCTGAAGCAGTTCGACCGAAATACCGTCGGGCGATTTGACGAACGCCATATAGCCGTCGCGCGGCGGGCGGTTGATCGTTACCCCGGCCGCCGCAAGTGCCGAGCAGGTCGCGTATATATCGTCAACCCGAAACGCGAGATGGCCGAAATTGCGCCCGCCGTCATAGCCCGCCTCGCCCCAATTGTGGGTCAGCTCGACCTCGCCGCCCTGATCGCCGGGCGCGCCGAGGAAGATCAGGGTATATTGATGCTCGGGAACTTCGGTGCGGCGGCGCTCCTCGAGCCCGATCAGCTTGAAAAAGGTGATCGTCGCGTCGGGGTCGGATACGCGCAGCATCGAATGAAGGAATTGGGTCACTTATTATCCTTGACCGCAGGCGTGACAGGGGAAGTGGTGACAGCAATCGGAGACTCGACCAGCGCCAATGCCCGCCGCGCCGCCTCGCCCGAGGAACCCCCCGGATCGGCGGCAAGCGCTCGCTGCCAGTACAGGCGCGCCTGGTCGCGCCTGCCTTCAGCGTCGGCGACATGGCCGGCCTCGAACAGCACGTCGGCGTCGTCGGGTGCGAGCACAAGCGCGCGGTCGATTGCCGCGCGTGCCGTCGCAAGATCGCCTTCGCGGATCGCCAGCGCCGCCGAGAAATACCACAGGAACGAATCCTCGGCCGCGCTCGCCTGCGCCAAAGTGACGAACCGCCGCGCCATCTTGAGCTCGCCCTGGGCCTCGGCGGCGCGCGCCCGGTCGAGCAATGCAAGACCGCGCTGGTCGGCCTGCAGGCCCGTCCCCGCCAGCGCGCGGTCGAGCACCAGCGCCGCCTTGCCCGGCTGCCCGGCGGCAATCCACATGTTTCCGGCGGCGGCGAGCATAAGCTGGGTGCGCGGATCGCCCGCGGGTGACCCTGCGGCGGCGCGCTCGAACTCGGCCGCGGCGGCGGCGAAGTTGCTGGCGTCGGAAGCGGCAATCGCGCGGCACAGCGAAGCCGGCGGGTCGGCGCCGGGCGGGCAGGCGGGCGCTGCGATCGCGGCGGCGGCAAGGGCAATCAGGATCATTTGGCCAATTCCACAAGGTTGTGCAGCTCGACAAGCAGAGCGTGGATCTCGTGCGGCTCGCTCAGACGGTGCCCGCCGTTCTTGATCAGCTTGAGCTGGACATCGGCTGAACGCAGCTGCTCGACGAGCTTGAGCGTGACCCCGATCGGCACTTCTTCATCCTTTTCGCCGATCACCAGCCGCACCGGGACAATGATGTCGATGGCCGCGAACAGCAGCCGCATCCGCTCCCCCGATTCCCAAAAGCCGCGATGAGTCACCGACGGCTCGCTTCCAAACGGGTTGGAGCGTTCGAGCCTGCCCTGGTCGATCAGCACCGCGCGGTCCTCCGCCGGATAGCCCCAGTCGGTAAAGTCGGGCGCGGCGGCGATCCCGAGCAGCCCGGCGACGCGGTCCTTTCGGCGCAGCGCGGCGTGGAGGGCAAGCCAGCCGCCCATCGACGATCCAGCGATGATCAGTGGTCCATCGGGAACGCCAAGGTCGATCGCGGCGAGCACTTCGTCGAGCCAGCGCGCCAGCGTGCCGCTCGCGAACTCGCCCGCCGAACTGCCCGTTCCCGAATAATCCATACGCAGGCAGCCAAGCCCGCGGCTCGCGCAATATTGATCGATCGCGACCGCTTTCTGGCCCTCCATGTCCGAGGCATAGCCGGGAAGGAACAGGACCGAGGCCGAGGCGGGGTCGGCGGGCGGGCGCAGCCGGATCGCGATGCGCCGCCCGTCGCCGGGGTCGAGAAAGGAAAGATCGGGTTCGGGGTTCATCGCGAGGGCTCTAGTCAGAAAGCCGCCGCTGCGTCCATCGCCGCGTCCGGTCCCCGGTCAGCGCTTGAGGATGATCAGTTCGGTGCGGCGGTTTTCGAACCGCCCGCCGGGGCTTGCATTGGTCGCAACCGGCTCCTCCTCGCCGCCGGTGCGCGCCTCGAGGCGCCCGGCGGGAACCCCGCGCGACGCAAGCGCAACGACGACCGCCTTGGCGCGATTGGCGCCGAGGTCGCGGTTGAAGGCGCTGTTACCGCGCGAATCGGCAAAACCGACGATCGCCGCTCGGGCTTCGGGATAGGCCGCGAAGACGCGCGCGATATCGTCGAGGTCGGCTCGATCGGCCTCGCGCAGATTGGCGGTGCCGCTGTCGAAATTGACCTCGTCGAAGGTGAAGGTGCGCGGCAGGCCGTCCTCGCTCGAAAGGAAGCGGTCGAGCTCGAACGCGAGGCTGCCGTCGCGAAGCGGGGCGCCGGCAACGCGCGGAGTGACGATTCCCGCCGCTGCCCTGTCGTCGCGGACCCCCGCACGATCGTCGTCGCCATCGCACTGGCTGAGCGCGATGATCAGCGCGAGCAGCGCAAGTCCGCCAAGGATCAGCCACAACAGCCTGTTTCCGGCCAGCCCGGCACCCGCCGCGGCACCCGCCCGGCCCGCGGCGGCGCTGGTCCCCGCGCCGAACAGCGAAGCGCGGGTGCGGCTGAGATGGACATGCTCGTCGACCCGCGCGACATCGGCCAGATCGACATAATGGTGCTTGCCGTCGGGTGATCCGTCCTTGGTCAGCTTGATCCCGGTGGCATCGACATCGTCGACGCGCCCGATGCGTTCGCCGGCAGAGTCGATGACGTCCATGTGCGGGCGGATCTGGCTGCGGTCGACCATCGGACTTCCCCTGTTAAATTGCGCGCGCCGGGCTCCGGCAGCGGCGATTTAACCCGTTGCGCGAAAAAGCGTTCCGTGGCGGCGCGGTTCACGCCTTGCCCGGCGAATGGAAAATGGCCTCGATCGGAAGGTCGAACAGTTCGGCGATCCGGAACGCAAGCGGCAGCGAGGGGTCGTACTTGCCGGTCTCGATTGCGTTGACGCTCTGGCGCGATACGGCGAGCCGCTCGGCAAGGTCGCTCTGGCTCCAGTCGCGTTCGGCGCGGAGCACCTTGAGGCGGTTGTTCATGCGCAACTTGCCGCCGTGCCGAGCGTGAGCTTGTTGTAGAGCGCGCCGACCCCGAGCCCGACGAACCAGAAGGAGGCCGCGCCGAAGCCGCCGTTGCCGGGCGCGACCAAGTCGAAGTTCTGGAGGAATTCCCACACTGTCATGATCGTCAGGCAGAAGCCGGTGGCGATCAGCGACTGCCGCACATGGAGCAGGCGGATGAACTCGTCGGGCTCCTCGACCAGCAGCCGCATCACCGCCCAGAACACGCCGATGATCGGCAGCGCGGGGAGGACCGCGAGCGCATAGGCGGCCGGTCCCGACACGGCATCGGCGCGGAACAGCCGTACCGCCGCGAACAGGCTGACCAGATAGAAACTCATCAGCACGGCGACGCGGATAACATATCGGCGGATCGCCGGACTCTTGTAACGGGCCATGTCAATGCTCCTTGGCTGTTTGTAAAGGAAGCTTTACTCAGGCCGATGAGTGCTGTCAAGTTTCATTGACAAGAAATTGTAAAGGGTGCGTGGCGGTTGAGCGGGGCTCGCCCGCTCGCTAAGGGCGAGTGATGTCCAACATGTTCAAGATCGCCCTTCCCGACGGTTCGGTTCGCGAAGTGGCCGAGGGCTCGACCCCGGCCGATGTCGCGGCGGCGATCGGGCCGGGGCTTGCGAAGGCCGCGCTCGCGGCGCGGGTCGACGGCGAATTGCGCGATCTCAACCGGCCGTTCGATGGCGATGCGAGCCTCGCGCTGGTCACGTCGCGCGACGAAAAGGATGCGCTCGAACTGGCGCGGCACGATTTTGCCCACATCCTCGCCGAAGCCGTGCAGAAACTTTATCCGGGGACGCAGATCACTTTCGGTCCGGCGACCGAGGATGGCTTCTACTACGACTTCGCCCCGGCGCCCGGACGCGGGCCGTTCACCGACGAGGACCTCCCTTTGATCGAGGAGGAGATGCGCCGGATCATCGACGCCGACGAGCCGCTCATCCGTGAGGAATGGACCCGCGACGACGTCCGCGCTTATTTCTTGACGACCGGCGAGGCCTTCAAGGCCGAATGGGTGATGGAACTGCCCGAGGGCGAGGCGATCACCATGTATCGTTCGGGGCGCGGCGATGCGGCGTGGATGGACCTGTGCCGCGGGCCGCACCTTGCCTCGACCGGGAAACTGGATCCCAACGCGTTCAAGCTGACCCGCGTGTCGGGGGCCTATTGGCGCGGCGACCAGGCCAACCCGATGCTCAGCCGGATTTACGGCACCGCCTGGCTCAACAGGAAACAGCTTGCCGAGCATCTCCTGCGGCTCGAGGAAGCAGCCAAACGCGACCACCGCCGCATCGGGCAGGACATGGACCTGTTCCACTTGCAGTCCGAAGCGCATGGCAGCGTCTTCTGGCACCCCAAGGGGTTCGTCCTGTGGCGCGCGCTCGAGGCCTATATGCGCCGCCGGCTCGACTCGGCCGGCTATGCCGAGGTCAAGACCCCGCAGCTGATGGACGCGGCGCAGTGGGAAAAGAGCGGCCACTGGGGCAAATATCGCGAGAATATGTTCGTCGTTCCGGACGAGATACCGGGCGTCGCCGATGATGCCCCGGTGCTCGCGGGGACCGGCGACCTGATGGCGTTGAAACCGATGAACTGCCCCGCGCACGTGCTGATCTTCAAGCAGGGCATCACCTCCTACCGCGACCTGCCAATCCGGATGGCCGAATTCGGCTGCTGTCACCGCAATGAGCCGCACGGCGCGCTCCACGGCATCTTGCGGGTGCGCCAATTCACTCAGGACGACGCGCATATCTTCTGCCGCGAGGATCAGTTGATCGACGAAGTGCGCGAGTTCTGCGACCTGCTCGACAGCATCTACCAAGACCTCGGCTTCGACGCTTATGCGATCAAGCTCGCGCTTCGTCCCGAGCAGCGCTTCGGCAGCGACGACATGTGGGACTGGTCGGAGCAAAGCTTGCGCGACGCGGTCAAAGCGGCGGGGCGCGACACGCCCGACTATGGCTGGGAGGAACTGCCCGGCGAAGGCGCCTTCTACGCGCCGAAACTCGAATTCCACCTGACCGACGCGATCGGGCGGACGTGGCAGGTCGGAACGATCCAGACCGATACCGTGCTCCCCGAGCGGCTCGACGCGTCCTACGTCGGCGAGGATGGTGCCCGCCACCGCCCGGTAATGCTCCATCGCGCGATCCTCGGCACGTTCGAGCGGTTCATCGGCATCTTGATCGAGCATCACGCCGGGCGCTTCCCATTGTGGCTGAGCCCGGTGCAGGCCGTGGTCACGACGATCGTGTCCGATGCCGACGATTATGCGGCTGAAGTGGTCGCCATGCTCAAAGCGGCCGGCCTCCGCGTCGAGGCCGACACGCGCAACGAAAAGATCAACTACAAGGTTCGCGAGCACAGCCTCGCCAAGGTCCCGCTGCTGCTCGTCGTCGGCAAGCGCGAGGCGGAGCAGCGGACCGTCGCAATCCGCCGCCTCGGAAGCGACGATCACCAAAAAGTGATGGCGCTCGACGAAGCGCTTGCGATGATCGCCGACGAGGCCGTGCCCCCCGATTTGGCTCGCGCCTGACGCCGGTCGGCCACAGCGCGTGGCAAAATGGAACCTTCGCCGCGCTTGGCCTTTCCAAGCGCAAGCGAAGCGACTACCTCGCGCCTTCAACCAACGATAATTGGAGACTACGCTATACCACCGCCCACTCAGCGTCGATCGATGACGCCGCCGGCCTTCACCGGCCCCCGCTACAATCAGTTCATCAGCGTGCCCAAGGTGCGGGTGATTGACGAAAATGGCGAAAATCTGGGCGTGATGTATACCAAGGAGGCGATCGAGCAGGCCGCCGGCGTCGGCCTCGACCTGGTCGAGATCAGTCCCGGCGCCGACCCTCCCGTCGCCAAGTTCCTCGACATCGGCCGCTTCAAATATGAAGCCCAGAAAAAGGCCAACGAGCAGCGCAAGCGCCAGAAGACGCAGGAGATCAAGGAGATCAAAATGCGTCCGAACATCGACGATCACGATTATGACGTGAAGATGCGCAAGGTGTTCGAATTTCTCGAGGAGGGCGACAAGGTCAAATTGACCCTGCGCTTCCGCGGCCGCGAAATGGCGCACAACCAGCTCGGCATGGCGGTGCTCCAGCGGGTCGCCGCGGACACCGAAAAGACGGCCAAGGTCGAACAGCATCCGCGCATGGAAGGCCGCCAGATGCTGATGGTCATCGCGCCCAAATAGACTTGAACCATAACGGTTAGATCGGGCGCCGCCTTCCGCTACGGAATGCGGCGTCTGTTTCTTTTGCGCTGCAGCATGGTGCATTTTTGCCGCAAGCGCCGCGATTCGCGCGTGTGAAACTCGTCATGCGCTTCCCCGCACCGCTCGGTTCGATTAATTCTTTCCCCAGAAAATAAGAACGTTCCTTGGGGAGAATCTTCATGCGCAAGTCCGTCTGGCTGCTTTCGGCCGGTCTTTTTGCACTCGCGGCGCCGGCTCATGCACAGGATTCCGGGACCGACCAGCCGGCCAATCCTTCCGAGGCCGCGATCCCGCCGACCGAATCGCCGCTCGAGCCGGCCGCGGTCGACGATCCCGACGTGATCGTGATTACCGCCCAGGGCCGGACGCAGGTGCTTCAGGACGTGCCGATCGCGGTGACCGCGGTCGGCGGCGAGCAGATGCAGAATTCGGGTGCGACCGACATCCGTCAGCTTAACCAGCTCGCCCCGTCGCTGCTGGTCTCCTCGACCGGTTCGGAAGCCAATGGCTCGGCTCGAATTCGCGGCATCGGCACGGTCGGTGACAATCCCGGGCTCGAAAGCTCGGTCGCGGTGTTCATCGACGGCGTCTATCGCTCACGCTCGGGTATCGGGCTCAACGAACTCGGCGAGATCGACCGCATCGAAGTGCTTCGCGGGCCGCAGGGCACCCTGTTCGGCCGCAACGCCTCGGCCGGCCTGATCAACATCATCTCGAGGAAGCCGTCGTTTACCTTCGGCGGTTCGGGCGAGGTGACGATCGGCAATTACGATTTGCGCCGCCTCGCCGGCGGGATCACCGGGCCGCTAAGCGAGACGCTGGCGTTCCGCCTCGACGCGGTCGGGGTCAAGCGCGACGGTTTCTATTATGACGAGAACAACGACACCGACGTCAACGATCGCAAGCGCTTCTTCACCCGCGGCCAATTATTGTGGGAGCCGAACTCCGACCTCAGCCTGCGTCTGATCGGTGACTTTTCGAAGCGCAACGAGAAGTGCTGCGGTGCGGTCTACGTCAATAATGAAATCAACGACAATATCGGCAATCTGAATGAGCCGGTATCGCCGTTCCGGGTCGGCGCTTTGCCCAACCCCGACGGCAACAACATCATCAACGTCCTCCGCGACCTCGGCCAGAATCTCGATGCGTTCGACGATCCGTTCAGCCGGGATATTTCGGTAAGCCGCGGTCGCGGCTATGGCGGCAAGACCAGGGACGGCGGGCTTTCGCTCCAGGCCGATTACGACTTCGGCGGGGTCAAGCTGACCTCGATCACCGCCTATCGCGGCTACAAGGCGAGCCAGGGTGGCGACATCGACTACAGCACGGTCGACATCCTGTATCGCGACGACGACGACAATGCGTTCCGCCGCTTCAAGACCTTCAGCCAGGAATTGCGCCTGCAGGGCTCGCTGTTCGGCGACAAGCTCGACTGGCTCGTCGGCGGCTATTTCGCCAACGAGAATCTGCTCGTCACCGACAATCTTCGCTTCGGAAGCCAATATGGGCGCTTCGCAACCTGCCGCCTGATCAGCGGCGGCGGGCTCGCCGGCCTGTTCAATACGGCCGCCCCCGGCTGCCTGCTCGCCCGCCCGGCCGCATTCGGAGCGGCCTCGCCGGTGATTTTCGCGGCGATCGACCGGCTCGATTCGCTCAACGATCTCGGCAGCACGCAGGACCGCTACCGTCAGAACAGCCGCAACTATGCGCTGTTCACGCATAATATCTTCCATCTGACCGACCAGTTCGATGTCACGGTCGGGCTGCGCTACACCAATGAGCGCAAGCGCTTCGAGGCCGAATTCGGCAACGACAACATCGTGTGCCCAGCCAACCAGGCGGCGCTGCTGCCGTTCCTTGGCGTGCCATCGCTTGCGGCGGTTGCTGGCGGCATCATCGGGCTGAGCTGCCAGGGCAATTCGACCGCCGAGCTCAACGGGGTCGAAATCAAGGACAAGCGCCGCGAGAACAAAGTTACCGGGACCGGCGTCCTGTCGTACAAGCCGAACGACGACTTGTTGTTCTACGCGAGCTATTCGCGCGGATACAAGGCGGGCGGGTTCAACCTCGACCGCTCGGCGCTCAAATCGCCAATCTTCCCGTTCGGCGGGCAGGCGGGGGCTCAGGCATTGGTCGGCGGTCTTCAGTTCGACCCGGAAATCGTCGATGCGTTCGAGCTTGGCGGCAAATTCTCGATGCGCGGCGTGACCTTCAACGTCTCGCTGTTCCGTCAGCAGTTTAAGAATTTCCAGCTCAACACCTTCGACGGGACGGTGTTCATCGTTCAGAACGTCAACGGCTGCACCAAGTCGCTCGAGGGCGGCGATCGCGACCAGTCGAAATTCACCACCGCGCCCAATTTCAACGCCGCGGCGGCGACCTCCGGGGCGTGCGACGAGGATGATGTCGGTTATGGCGTGCGTTCGCAGGGCCTCGAGCTTGAAGCTTCAGTCCGCCCGATGCGCGACCTGCGGCTCAACGGCGGCCTGACCTTGCTCAACACGCGCTATCGCAACAACCTGGTTGGCACCGACGAAGGCGCGCCGCTCAACCAGGCGCTTCGCCAGCTTCCCGGCGAGCGCCTGTCGAACGCGCCGAAGACCGTCGTCACCGGCGCCTTGTCCTACACCCCCGCGATCGGCGGCGGCGGCCTGTCAGGCCTGTTCTACATCGATGGGCGCTATTCGGCCGGCTTCAACACCGGGTCGGACCTGTTTCCGCAGAAGAGCCAGGACAGCTTCACCGTGGTCAACGGCCGCATCGGGCTGCGCGGCCCGGACGAGCGCTGGGCGGTCGAACTGTGGGCGCAGAATCTGTTCGACAAGGAATATACCCAGGTCGCGTTCAACTCGCCCTTCCAAGAAGGCGCGAACGGTCCTCCTTTCACCGATCCGGCCTATCCCGGCGGGCGCCAATTGTTCTCGGCATTTCTCGCCGAACCGCGCACGTACGGCCTGACGGTTCGCGGCAAATTCTCGGCGCCGCGGCCGGTCCCGGTGGCCTATGTTGCGCCGCCCGCGCCGCCGCCCCCGCCGGCGATGCAGACCTGCCCCGACGGCACGATGATCGAGGCCGCGGCGATGTGCCCGCCGCCGCCGGCCCCGCCGCCGCCACCGCCGCCGCCGATGCCCGAGCCCGAGCGCGGTTAAGCGGATCAATATGAAAAAGGGGCCTCGCCGGGAACGGCGGGGCCCTTTTGCTATGCGCCGACCGCCTCGATCAGCGCCGCGCGCAATGCGGCGACCTGGCCGGCAGTGAGTTTGCGCCCCGGCTGCGTGGTGACGTAAAACACGTCGACCGCTCGCTCGCCATAGGTCGCGATGTGCGCCGAATGGAGCATGTGCCCGGCGGCGTGGATCGCGCCCGCGAGGCTCGCGAGCAACCCTGGCCGGTCGCGGGCATTGACCTCGATCACCGTCGTCCGGCTCGATGCATTGTCCGCGATCAGCACCGACGGCGCGACTGCAAACGCGGTTTCGCGGCGGCTCAGCGCGGCGGGCGGCGGCAGTTCCGGCTCGCCCCCGCACAAGGCGCCTTCGACCGCTCTGACGACTCGCGCGCGAAGGCGGGGATCGGCATAGCCCTTGCCACGCGAATCGGTGACCAGCAGATTGTCGAGCGCCTTGCCGTCGCGCGTGGTATGAATCCGCGCATCGACCACCGACGCCCCGGCCGCGGCGAGTCCGGCGACGATCCGATAGAATAGCCCGGGCGCATCGGGGGCGAACACCGATAGCCGGGTGGCGCCCGACGCGGGATCGGGTTCGGCGCGGACCGAGGGCGCCATCTCGCCGATGCGCGCTTCGGCGTCGGCAACCTGGCGCGCATTGGCAATCTGCCACTCGGGCGGCTCGGCCAGCCAATAGCTGTCGGGCAGGCGCCGGATATGCGCGCGCGCCGCCGAGCTTTTCCAGCCAAGCTCGGCCGCCAGCGCTTCTTGCCGCGCCGCGACCTGCTCCGATCTTCCGCGCTGCTTGTGGCCGAGCCGCAATCGCTCCTCGGCGGCGTCGAACAGGGTCCGCAGCAACTGCCGCTTCCACTCGGTCCAGGTGGTCGGCCCGACCGCTCGAATATCGACCACGGTCAGGATCAGCAGCAGCCGCAGCCGCTCGGGGCTTTGCACGACGCGAACGAAATCATCGATCGTCTTGGGGTCGGCGAGGTCGCGCCGGAACGCGGTGTGCGACAGCAGCAGGTGATGCCTCACCAGCCAGGCGACGGTCTCGGTCTCGGCCGGATCAAGCCCGAACCGCGGCCCGAGCGACAGAGCGATTTCGGCGCCAAGCTCGCTATGATTGCCGCCGCGGCCCTTGGCGATGTCATGGAGCAGCACCGCGACATAAAGCGTCCGGCGAGAGGCGATCTGGCGGAACAAGGCAGTCGACAGCGGATGATCCTCGGCAAGCTCGCCGCGCTCGATCGCCGCGAGTAGCCCGATCGCGCGGATGCTGTGCTCGTCGACGGTGTAGTGATGATACATGTCGAACTGCATCTGGGCGACGATCCGGCCGAAATCGGGAATGAAGCGGCCGAGCACCCCGGCCTCGTTCATCCAGCGCAGCACAAGGTCCGGAGCCTCGCGATCGGTCAGCACCTCGAGGAAAAAGGCGTTCGCGGCAGGATCGTCGCGCACGCGGTCGACCAGCCGCGCGTCGCGAGCTGCGGCGCGCATCGCGACAGGATGGATCTCGAGCCGGTCGCGAGCGCCAAGCGCGAACATTTCGACCAATCGCACCGGATTATCCGCGAACCAGTCTTGCGCCGGGATCGACAATCGCCCGCGATCGAGCGTGAAGCCGTCGAGCCGCTTGGGCCGTCGCCGGATCGTCGGCAGAGCGAAGCGGCGGCCCTTGCCGGCCATCTGTTCGTCGAGCTGGGCGAGGAACAATCCGGTCAGGTCGCCGACGGTCTTGGCGTTGAGGAAGTAGAATTGCATGAACCGCTCGACCGCCGATTTGCCCGGGCGGTCGGCATAGCGCATCGTAGCTGCGATGCTCCGCTGCATGTCGAATCCGAGCCGCTCCTCGGGCCGCCCGCTGATCAAATGGAGGTGACAGCGCACCGCCCAGAAAAAGCGCTCGGCGCGCTCGAAGCGGCGGAACTCGGCCGGGCTGAACAACCCCTTGCCGACGAGTTCGGCGGGATGCTCGACCCCGAACGCATATTGGCCGATCCAGTACAATGTGTGGAGGTCGCGAAGCCCGCCCTTGCCGTCCTTGACGTTGGGCTCGACGACATAGCGGCTGTCGCCCATGCGGTGATGGCGCTCGTCGCGCTCGGCGAGCTTGGCGGCGACATAATCGCGAGCGCTGCCGGCGACGATCTCGCTTCGGAAGCGCCGCCCGGCCTCGGCGGCGAGTTCCTCATCGCCCCAGATCCAGCGCTGCTCGAGCAAGGCGGTGCGCGCGGTCATGTCGGAGCGGCCGACCGCGATCGCCTCGTCGAGCGTGCGCACCGACTGTCCAACCTTCAATTTCAAATCCCACAGCAAATAGAGCAAGGCCTCCGCGACCTGCTCGCACCACGGCGCATTGCCGTCGCCGACCAGCAGCATCAGGTCCAGGTCGCTGAACGGCGCCATCTCGCCGCGCCCGGTCCCGCCAAGCCCGACCAGCGAAATCCGTTCGCCGGTGGTCGGATTGGCATTGGAGTGGAGCCGAAGCGTGACGAGGTCGAACGCGAGCCGGATCAACTGGTCGTGGAGGAACGCGGTCGCCGCCGCCGCGCTGCGCCCGCGCCCCGGTGCCGCGCCAAGCCGGGCGGCGACCTCGGCGCGTCCGTGGCTGAGCGCCTCGCGCAACAGTGCGGTGGCATTGGCAAGCAGCCCGCGCTCGGGCAGCGCCATGATTGCATCGCCGAGCGCGCGCCGATCGATGATCGCGCGCCGCTCGGCGATCAGGTCGAACCGCGGTGCAGGCATCAGCCGGGGTCGGCCAGGCGCTTGAGCGCATAAAGCGCGTCCATCGCTTCGCGCGGGGTGAGCGCGTCGGGGTCGATGGCGGCGAGCGCGGCGGCCAAGGGGTCGGGGCTTGGCTCGGACGCGGCGGCGGCAGCGAACAAGGGCAAATCGTCGAGCCCGGCGGCGATCCCGCCGGTTGCGTCGCGCCCCGCCTCGAGTTTTGCGAGCACCGCCTTGGCGCGGGCGAGCACGTCGCGTGGCACCCCGGCGAGCTTGGCGACCGCAATGCCATAGCTGCGGTCGGCGGGGCCGGGAGCAAGCTCGTGTAGCAGCACGAGGTCGCCTTTCCATTCGCGAGCGCGAACATGGTGGAGCGACAAAGCGTCGAGCCGGGCGGCAAGCCGGGTCAGCTCGTGATAATGGGTCGCGAACAGGGTTCTTGCGCGCACCGTGTCGTGCATCGCCTCGACCACCGCCCAGGCAATCGCCAGCCCGTCATAGGTCGAGGTGCCCCGCCCGATCTCGTCGAGGATGACCAGGCTGTTCGGCGTCGCTGAGGCGAGGATCGCGGCGGTCTCGACCATTTCGACCATGAACGTCGATCGCCCGCGCGCAAGATTGTCGGCGGCGCCGACGCGGCTGAACAGGCGGTCGACGATCCCGATTTTCGCTCGCGACGCTGGAACGTAGCTGCCCGCCTGCGCAAGCACCGCGCACAGCGCGGCCTGGCGCAGAAACGTCGATTTGCCGCCCATGTTGGGGCCGGTGATCAGCCACAGGCGGTCATTGGTGCCGAGCGCGAGGTCGTTGGCGACGAACCGCTCGCCGGCCTCGGCAAGCGCCGCCTCGACCACCGGGTGGCGGGCGGCGTCGAGCTCGAGGCACGGCTGGTCGACCAAGGTGGGCAGGCACCAGCCGCCCTCGGCAGCGCGGGTCGCATTGCTCGCTGCGACGTCGATCCGCGCGATCGCGTCGGCGGTGGCGGCGATGCGCGGAGCGGCGGCGACCGCGGCCCGGGCAAGCTCCTCGAAAAAAGCGGCCTCGGCGGCGAGCGCGTGAGCGCCGGCCTCGACTAATCGGCTCGCCTCGGCGTGGAGGTCGGGCGAGTTGAAGCGGACCACTCCGGCAAGCGTCTGGCGGTGGCTGAACCCGCTTCCCTTGGCCATCAGCGCGTCGGCGTGGCGCGCTGCGACTTCGACGTGGTAGCCAAGCACCGCATTGTGGCGGATCTTGAGCGCCGCGACTCCGGTCGCCGCACGGTAGCGCGCTTCCAGAGCGGCGATCGCCCGGCGCCCATCGCTGCTCGCGCCGCGTAGCGCATCCAATGCCGCATCATAGCCCTCGGCGATATAGCCGCCCTTGGCCGCGTCGAGCGGCGGCGAGGCGACCAGCGCTGCGGACAATGCGTCGATCAGCGCGGCATGACCGCCAAGGTCGGGGAGCAAGGCGCTGAGCAGGTCGGGGTGCTCGGGCTCGGCCCCGAGCTCGGCCTTGAGCGCGGCGGCGGCGGCAAGCCCGTCGCGAAGCAGCGCGAGGTCGCGTGGCGATCCGCGATCCGCGACCAGCCGGCCGAGCGCGCGGCCAAGGTCGGGCAGGGCCTTCAACGCCTCGCGGCCCCGCGCCCGGCGCAGCGGCTCGTCGTGAAACCATTGTACCAGCGCGAGCCGCGCCTCGATCGCCCGGCGCTCGGTCAAGGGCGCGGAAAGATCGGCGCCGAGCAGCCGCCGTCCGGGCGCGGTGACGCAAGCATCGATGCAGCCGAGCAAACTCCCCGCGACCGCGCCGCTCGACGTCCGGCAAATCTCGAGGCTGTCGCGAGTCGCCGGGTCGATCGCCATCCACGCCTCGCGCGCGATCCGCCGCGGCGCGCCAAGAAAGCTCGCCGCCTGCTTCTGGGTCGAATCGAGATAGGCCAGCAGTCCCCCGGCGGCGGCGAGTTCGGCGCGGCCCGGGCTTCCGAACCCGTCGAGCGTCGCCACTCCGAAGCGAGATTTGAGCGCGCGCTCGCCGGCAAGGCTGTCGAACCCGCCCTTGCCCGGCGTGGTCGCGATCCCCGGCACCTTGTCGCCGGCGATGGTTTCCGCCGGGGCGAGCCGCGCCAGTTCGGACTTCAGTTCGCCCGGGCCGCACGCGACCAGCTCGAACCGCCCGGTGGAAATGTCCGCCGCGGCAATTGCCCATTCCTCGCCCGCCCGCGCCACTGCGGCAAGCCAGTTGGCGGCGCCGCCGTCGAGCAGATTGTCCTCGGTCAGCGTTCCCGGAGTGATCAGCCGGACGATCGCGCGGTCGACCAACGCCTTGGCGCCGCGCGCGCGCCTCGCCTCCGCGGGACTCTCGATTTGCTCGGCGATCGCGACGCGGTGCCCGGCGCGGATCAGCCGCGAAAGATAGGCCTCGGCGGCGTGGACGGGAACTCCGCACATCGGCACCGGCTCGCCGCGGTCACTGCCGCGCTTGGTCAAGGCAATGTCGAGCGTCGCCGCCGCGGCCTTGGCATCGTCGAAGAACAGTTCGAAGAAATCGCCCATGCGGTAGAACAGGAGCGCGTCGCCGGCCTCGGCCTTGAGGCGATGATATTGCGCCATCATCGGGGTCGGGGAAGCTTCGTCGCGGGCCATCGAACTTTGGTAGCCCGAACAGCCGGATAAATCCTCCCCTCGATTTCGGCGGGAGGATTCCCGCGCGACGTGACCTCGCACCCGCATGCCGCTAAAGCCCGCTTCTACAGGAGAGGTCATGAACGAGAGCAACATTAAATTCACCGAGGCCGAAGCACTCGATTTCCATTCGCGCGGGCGCCCCGGGAAGATCGAGATCATCGCCTCGAAGCCGATGGCCACTCAGCGCGACCTCAGCCTCGCTTACTCGCCGGGCGTCGCAGTGCCGGTGCGGGCGATCGCGGCTGATCCGGGCAAGGCCTATGAGCTGACCGCCAAGGGCAATCTGGTCGCGGTGATCTCCAACGGCACGGCGATCCTCGGGCTCGGTAATCTCGGTGCGCTCGCCTCGAAGCCGGTGATGGAAGGCAAAGCGGTGTTGTTCAAGCGCTTCGCCGACGTCGATTCGATCGACCTTGAGCTGAATACCGAGGACGTCGACCGCTTCATCGACGCGGTCGAGCTGATGGAGCCGAGTTTCGGCGGGATCAACCTGGAGGACATCAAGGCCCCCGAATGTTTCGTCATCGAGCAGACGCTTCGTGAGCGGATGAACATTCCGGTGTTTCACGACGATCAGCACGGGACCGCAATCATCACCGCGGCAGGGCTGATCAACGCCTGCCTGCTGACCAACCGCGAGCTCAAGAATATCAAGGTCGTGGTCAATGGCGCGGGCGCGGCGGCGATTGCCTGCACCGAGCTTATCAAGGCGATGGGCGTGCGCGGCGACAATGTCATCATGTGCGACCGCAAGGGCGTCATCCACAAGGGCCGCACCGACCTCGACCAGTGGAAATCGGCGCACGCCGTCGACACCGACCGCCGCACATTGAAGGATGCGCTCGCCGGCGCCGACGTATTCCTCGGTTTGTCCGCGGCGGGCGCATTGAAGCCCGACATGGTGACCGACATGGCACCATCCCCGATTATCTTCGCAATGGCCAATCCCGACCCCGAAATTACCCCGCCCGAGGCCAAGGCGGCTCGTCCCGACGCAATCGTCGCCACTGGCCGCTCGGACTATCCCAACCAGGTCAATAATGTGCTCGGTTTCCCGTTCATCTTTCGCGGTGCGCTTGATGTCCGCGCGACCGGGATCAACGAGGAAATGAAGATCGCCGCCGCCAATGCGCTTGCCGAGCTGGCGCGCGAGCCGGTGCCCGAGGAAGTCGCCGCGGCCTATGGCGGGACGCTCCACCACTTCGGTCCCGACTACATCATCCCCGCGCCGTTCGACCCGCGGCTGATCGAGATCGTGCCATCCGCGGTCGCGCAGGCGGCAATGGACTCGGGCGTCGCGCAAAAGCCGATCGCCGACATGCGCGCCTATCGCCAGCAGCTGCGCGCGCGGCTCAATCCGACTGCCTCGGTGCTCAGTCTCGCTTACGAAGCCGCTCGCGCCAACCCCAAGCGGGTGCTGTTCGCGGAAGGCGAGGAGCCCAACGTGCTTCGCGCGGCAATCGCGTTCAAGGAGGGCGGCTATGGCACGCCGGTGCTGGTCGGGCGCGAGGACGTCTATTCGCTGCTTGCCGAACTCGGTGCCGACGATCCCCACTCCTATGAAGTGCTCAACAGCCGCAATTCGCCGCTTGTCGGGCGAGCGGTCGATTATCTCTACGCCAAGCGCCAGCGCCACGGGATGCTGAGGCGCGAGGTCGAGCGGCTGGTCAACCAGGATCGCAACACCTTTGCAGCGGCGATGCTCGCTCTGGGCGAAGGCGATGCGATGATCACCGGCACCACTCGCCCGTTCAGCCAGTCGCTTCGCCAGGTGCGCAGCGTAATCGACGAAGACGACGGAGGCACTCCGTTCGGGGTCAACATCATCGCCGCGCGCAACCAGACCGTGCTGATCGCCGACACTGCGGTGACCGAGCGTCCGACCGCCGAGCAACTCGCGGCGATCGCAATTCGCGCGGCCGCATTCAGTCGGCGGATGGGGCAGGAACCCCGCGTCGCCTTCATCAGCTACACCACCTTCGGCAATCCTCCGGGGCGCCATATCGAGGAGCTGCGCGACGCGGTCAGGCTACTCGACTCGCTCCAGACCGATTTCGAATATGAAGGCGAGATGGGTCCGGACGTCGCGCTCAACCATGAAACCCAGCGCAAATATTACCCGTTCAGCAGGCTGTCCGGCGACGCCAACATCCTGATCATGCCGGGGCTCCAGTCGGCCAATATCTCGGCCAAGCTGCTTCGCGCGCTGGGCGGCGAAAGCGTGCTCGGCCCCTATCTGCTTGGAATGGCGCTCCCGGTCCAGATCGCGCCGATGACCGCGGGCACGTCGGACCTCGTCACGCTGGCGGTGCTCGCCTCGGGCGGCGCCGACGCAATCCGCAAGGCCCCGCCGCGAGGGAGTTGAGGGGAGTCTTTTGTTAGCAAGCCCGCCGAGTCTTTTATGCGAAGAACGGCACCGGCCCGCGCCCCCACCCGGCCTCCCACCTAGGATATTCTGAATGGGAGGCCGGGTGGGGGCGCGGGCCGGTGCCGTCTCGAGCAAAGCGAGCAACAAAAACCTTCCCTAAACCCTTTCCACCTGGCTGACTCCATCCGCATCGCGAAGCGCGGCGACCAGTGCGTGGAGGTGCGCGAGGTCGTGGACTTCGACGTCGACGTGAAAGGTGTGAAAGCTGCCGTCGCGGTGGGCCAGCCCGAGATTGACGATGTTGGCGCCCTTCTGGCCGAGGATTCCCGCCATTTCGCCAAGCGCGCCGGCGACATCGTGGAGGATCACCGTCAGCCGCGCGGTGCCGCCGTCCGAACCGTCGCCCCAGGCCAGGTCGAGCCAGTCGGCATCGACTCCGCTTGCAAGCTCGTCGCAGCCGATGACGTGGACCTCGATCCCCTCGTCCTCGCGGCGAAGCCCGACGATGCGGTCGCCCGGGATCGGATGGCAGCAGGGCGCAAGGTCGAACGCGACCCCCGGGGTCAGTCCCTTGATCGAGATGGCGGTGCGCTGGCCGAGCGGCCGCGGCGCGATATCGCCGCCCGCCGAGCCGGGCATCACCGCTTCCATCAGTTCGACGTCGCTCACCGTTCGCCGAGCGATCCGGATCATCAGCGCGTCGGCATCCTCGACCTTGAGCGTCTTGACCGCGCGCTTGACCGCGTCGGGACCGAGCGGGGCGGGCAGCCGAGCGACGATCTCGTCATAGATTTTGCGGCCGAGCAGGATCGTCTCGTCGCGCTCCTTGTGGCGGACGAAGCGGCGGATCCCCGCGCGCGCCTTGCCCGTGACGACGAAGCGCAGCCACGACGGCTGGGGATGCTGCGCGCCCGAAGCGAGGATTTCGACCTGGTCGCCATTGTCGAGGATGGTGCGAAGCGGAACCACCCGGCCGTTGACCTTCGCGCCGACGGTCTGGTCGCCAAGGTCGGTGTGCACGGCATAAGCGAAATCGATCGAGGTCGCGCCCTTGGGCAGCTGGATCAGCTCGCCCTTGGGGGTGAAGGCGAAGATGCGATCCTGGTACATCGCCATCCGCGTATGCTCGAGCAATTCCTCGGGGGACGAGGCATGGTCGAGGATTTCGACCAAATCGTCGATCCACGGCACCTTGACGTCATCGACCGGCCGGCCTTCCTTGTAGGCCCAGTGCGCCGCCAGCCCGCGCTCGGCCTGCGCGTGCATCGCCTTGTCGCGGATCTGGATTTCGATGCGGGTCTTGGAATCGTGGATGATCGAGCTGTGCAACGATCGGTAGCCGTTGCGCTTGGGGGTCGAGACATAATCCTTGAACCGCCCGGGAACCATCGGCCAGCGCTGGTGGATCAGCCCAAGCGCGCGATAGCAATCGTCGGTCGTGTCGACGATCACCCGGAACGCCATGACGTCGGACAATTGCTCGAAGCTGATGTGCCGCTCGGCCATCTTCTTCCAGATCGAGTAAGGATGCTTCTCGCGGCCCATCACGTCGGCGTCGAGCCCGTGGTCGGCGAGGTGGAGCTGGAGCCCGAGCCCGATCCGGCTGACGAGGTCGCCGCCGGCCTCGTGAAGCTGTTTCAGCCGGCGGGTGATCGAGGCGAAGGCGTCGGGCTCGAGCTGCTTGAACGCCAGCCCCTGCATCTCGTTCATGATCTCGTACATCCCGATCCGCTCGGCAAGCGGGGCGTAGATATCCATCGTCTCCTTGGCGATTCGGCGGCGTTTCGCCTCATCGGGGACGTGGTGGAGCGTGCGCATGTTGTGCAGGCGGTCGGCAAGCTTGACCAGCAGCACGCGGATGTCGCCCGACAGAGCGAGCAGGAACTTGCGCAGATTCTCGGCGGCGCGCTCATTTTCCGACTGAGCTTCGATCTTGCTGAGCTTGGTCACCCCGTCGACCAGCCGCGCGACGTTGGCGCCGAACAGTTTCTCGATCTGCTCGGGCGTAGCGACGGTGTCCTCGATGGTATCGTGGAGGATCGCCGTGACGATCGTCTCGTCGTCGAGCTTGAGGTCGGTGAGGATGCCCGCGACTTCGATCGGGTGGCTGAAATAGGAATCACCCGACGCCCGGACCTGGGCGCCATGCGCCTTCATCGAGAAGACATAGGCGCGGTTGATCAGCGCCTCGTCCGCATCGGGATCGTAGGCGCGGATCTTCTCGAGAAGTTCATATTGCCTGAGCACCGGCCCACCTTGGACTTTGTGCCCTTGTTCGCAAGTGCAAAAAAACCACGCCCGCGCTTCGGGGAGCCCTCCCGGGCACTGTGCCAAAATGGGGACGCGGGTTGCAAAAGGCAATTGTTATTCCCCGGCGACCTGTGTCACAACCTGGTCACCAACGAGGAGTTCATGCCGATGAGTTCTTCCCGCGCCGATATCGCTGCGTTCAAGGCCGCCGCTTTGCGTTGCCCCTTACCTCCCGCGATCGAGCTGATCGGCGAAAAATGGGCGTTCCTGATCCTCCGCGGCGCACTCAACGGCCTTCGCCATTTCGAACAATTCCAGGCCGGACTCGGGATCGCGCGCAACATCCTGTCCAACCGGCTGGCGCGGATGGTCGAGGGCGGAATCCTGGCGCGCACCGCCGACCCGGACGACCGGCGCAAGGTCATCTATGCGCTGACCGCCAAGGGCGAGGCGTTGCTCCCGGTGGTGCTCGCGTTGCGCCAGTGGGGCGAGGATTGGGGGCACGGCCATCACGACGTCTTCCTCGCCGATCAGCGCCACGGCCGGCCGGTGCGGCGGCTGAAGGTCACCGCCGAGGACGGCCGCGAACTCGATCTTCACGACCTGATGTGGGTCGTCGAGCAGAGCGGGGCGACCTTCACGCGCGAGAAATTGCGCGAGACCGAAGCGGCGCGGGCTAGTTCATCCCCCCCTGCGGATGCAGGCGGGGAATCCTCAGGTCACTCGTAATCGCCGCCGCTCGGGCTCGGGCGCGGCGGAGCGGCCGCGGTCAGGCGAAGCGCCTCGGCCGACTCGCTCAGCGAAGCCAGCTCGTCGGTCTCGTCCTCCTCGTCGACGCGAACCTTTTGCAAATTTGATACGATCGCCTCGGCGAGATGCTTGGGCTTGACCGTCTGCTCGGCGATTTCGCGGAGTGCGACCACCGGATTCTTGTCGCGATCGCGATCGATCGTCAGGTCGGCCCCGCCCGAAATCTGGCGGGCGCGCTGCGCCGCTGCCAGAACCAGGTCGAACCGGTTGGGAATCTTGTCGACACAATCTTCGACCGTCACGCGCGCCATGAGTCGCTCCGCATAAATATCCGCCAGGAGGGGTGGAAGCCCGCGAGATAGGGATCGCGCTCGCTTTAGTCAATCGGAACGGCCGCCGCTCCGCTTGCCAGTCGAGCGCCGCGCCGCCACAGGAGCAGTCATGGATGCCGCCGCGCCCGATAACTCCAGCGTCCTCGTCGACGGCAATCGCCTCAGCCTGATCACCGAGGGCCCCGAGCGGTTCGCCGCGCTGATCGGGTTGATCGACGGCGCGCAGCGTTCGCTGCGCCTGCTCTATTACATCTATCGCGGCGACCGCAGCGGTGGACTGGTGCGCGACGCGCTCGGCCGCGCGCTCGATCGGGGGGTCGACGTCGCGCTGCTCGTCGACGGGTTCGGCTTTGCAGCGCGCGATCGATATTTCGACGCCCTGGTCGCCAGGGGGATGCGGTTCTGCCGCTTCCACCCGACTCTCGGCCGGCGCTATCTGATCCGCAATCATCAAAAGCTCGCGCTCGCCGACGAGGAGCGCGTGCTGATCGGCGGCTTCAACATCGAGGACAGCTATTTCGGTACCGCAGCGGAGGGCGCCTGGCGCGATCTCGGGCTGATGCTCGATGGTCCCGCGGCGGCGCGGCTGGGACCCTATTTCGACGAACTGCTGGCCTGGGCGATGACCAGGCGCGGCAAAATCCGCGCTCTCAACCGGATTGTCCAGGTGCACAGCGAGACCCAGGGTCCGCTGCAGTGGACCTATGGCGGCCCGACCCGCGGCCTGTCGCCATGGGCCAAGGCGACTTGCCGCGACCTGCTGATGAGCCGGGACGTCGCGATGATCGCTGCCTATTTCTCGCCGACCGGGGCAATGCTCCGGCGAATCGCCCGCGCCGGGGCCAAGGGCCGCGCGCAGATCATCACCGCCGCCAGATCGGACAATCACGCGACCGTCGCCGCTGCCCGGCACACCTACCGGCGGCTGCTCCGCCGCGGAGTCGAGATTTACGAATATGCCCCCGCCAAGCTTCACTCGAAGCTGGTCGTGCTCGACAATGTCGTCCACATCGGCTCGTCCAATTTCGACATTCGCAGCCTCTATCTCAACCTCGAAATGATGCTTCGCGTCGACGATCGGGGGTTCGCGGAAATGATGCGCTCCTATTTCGACAAGGAGCGCGGCGCGAGCGTCCAGATCACTCCCGAGCTTCACCACCAGCGCTCGAGCTGGTTCAACCGCCTGCGCTGGGCATTGAGCTTCTACCTCGTCACCAGCGCGGACTATACCGTGACGCGGCGCCTAAATTTCGGAATCGGGTAGGAGTCTTTCGTCATTGCGAGGAGCGCAGCGACGCGGCAATCCAGCGCAGACAAGAAAGACTGGATTGCCGCGCTTCGCTCGCAATGACGAGAAGAATTACTCCGCCGCCTGAACCTCGCGATACGCCCAGAACAGGGTCGCGGGGGGCACGTTGCGCCATTCGAAGCCGCGTTCGATGCGTTCGAAGAAGGGCGCGATATACTCGCGCACCTTGGGGCTGAACTGATAGACCATGAATGCCCCGCCCGAGCGGATCACTCGCCCGGTGGCGGCACCGATCGCCTCGCCGACGCCCGCGGGCAAGGTCGAAAACGGCAGTCCCGACAGCACGTAATCGGCATGATTGAAACCGTGCGCGGCGACGATCTTTTCGACGTCGGCGGCCGATCCCTTGACCGCGATGAGGCGGGGATCGTCAATGTCGGACTTGAGAAAATCGATGAATTCCTTGCTGGTGTCGATCGCGATCAGCCGGGCGTCGGGGCCGAGCCGGTCGAGGATCGGGCGAGTGAAGGTGCCGACGCCGGGGCCATATTCGACGAACAATCGCGTCTGGTCCCAATCGACCGGGTCGAGCATCTTGTCGATCAGCGTCTTGCTCGACGGGATCACCGATCCGACCATCACCGGGTTCTTCAAAAAACCGCGCAGGAACTGCCAGCGGGGGTTGGCCGCGCTGCGATCGCGGCGGCGCTGGCCCTTGAGGTGACTGGCTCTGGTGGCGTTCAAGACGGGCTCCGGGAAAAGGCTAGCGCGTGCGTTCGCAAAAGACGCGCGGATTGGCAAGGCGTTCCGAAGCCTGATCGGGCGAGGTGGACGCTCCTTGCGTCCGCCGAGTGCGTGAACCAGGCGTCATGCAGATGCCCGCACCTATCGCGCACGGTCCGGCCGGGTTAGAGCGCCGCGATGGCCTCAACGTCCCGCCAGCGCGTCGCCGGAAGCGCGCTGACCACGCCTCATTTCCTGCTCCTGTTCGCGGCGATGCTGGTCGCCGCGGCGGGCAATACCGCGCTGCAATCGGTGATGCCGGCGATCGGGCGCGAGATCGGGATTGCCGATCTGTGGGTCGCGCTCGCCTACACGTCCTCGGCGGTGCTGTGGGTGATGTTCGCTCCCTATTGGGCGCGGATGAGCGACCGCCACGGGCGAAAAGCGCTGACCTTGCTCGGGGTCGGCGGGTTCATCGTGTCGATGTTTTTGTGCGGGCTGGTGCTCGTGTTCGGGCTGCAGGGAATGATTTCGGGGACCCTCACCTTAATCCTGTTCGCGTTCGCGCGAGCGATTTACGGCTCGCTCGGCTGCGCGACTCCAAGCGCGACTCAGGCCTATCTCGCCTCGCGCACCCGCCGCACGGCGCGGGTCGCGGCGCTGTCCGGGCTGTCGTCGAGCTTTGGGCTGGGCACCATCGTCGGCCCCGCGCTTGCACCCCTGTTCGTGCTCGCCTTGCTCGGCGGGCTGCCCGGACCCCTGTTCGCCTTCGCGGCGATCGCGGTGCTGGTCTTCGCAGCGATCCTGGTCTGGCTGCCCGACGACAGCAAGCCGCGCCACGGCCACCGCCGCGGGCATGGCGCGGCGATGAGCTACCCCTCGCTCGCGTCGTCGCCGACCGGGGCGAGCGTGCTTGCATCGACCGCGCCGCGAATGGCGCGGCTGAAATGGCGCGATCCGCGGATAGGAAACTGGATCGTCGCCGGAGTGGTCGCCGGCCATGCCCAGGCGGCGGTCCTGACCTGCCTCGGCTTTTTCGTGATCGACCGGCTCGGGCTTGCCCCGCGCGGGTCCGAGCAATCGATCGCGATCGTGATGATGGCCGGCGCCGCGGCGACGCTCGCCGCGCAATGGGGGCTGATCCCCAAGCTCTCGCTCAGCCCGCGCGCGCTGATCCTGTGGGGAGCGCCGATCGCCGCCGCGGGGACGCTGGTGACGATGGTCGCGGGCGACCTTTACGGGCTGGTGCTCGGGTTCGGACTCGCCTCATTGGGGTTCGGCTTCATCCGGCCGGGCTTCACCGGCGGCGCCAGCCTCGCCGTCCCGCTTGCCGAACAGGGCGGAGTCGCCGGCGTGATCACCGCCGCCAACGGGATCAGCTTCGTCGCCGCGCCGACGCTCGGAATGGCGCTCTACGCTATCGACCCGCACTGGCCGTTCGCGGTGTCGGCGGCGCTGCTCGTCGGGCTGATCCCGTGGGGCCGCCGCCGGCTCGTCGCCGCGCCGCGAGGTTAAGGCTTCCCCGGCTTCGCGGGCGCGGGCGCGGGTTCATGCTTAGCCGGCGAGCGCGGCTGCAGCATCCCCGGCGTGACGAACCCGATCCCCCCCAATGGCCGCACCGCGTCCGATTTGAGCGTGTCTTGGATCTTCTCGTAATCGGTCAGCATCTCGTCGGTGACCGAGGCGCGGGTCTCGATCAGCGCCGCCTCGAAATCGGCCATCGTCACTTCGGCGCTGTCGAGCCCGCGGCGAAGCGCGGTCAGCCCGGCGCGGCGGGTGAGGTCTTCCAGGTCGGCACCGGTGAAGCGCTCGGCGCGCAATGCGATCGAATCCAGGTCGACGTCCTTGGCGAGCGGCATCGACCCGGTATGGATCGCCAAAATCCGCCGCCGTCCGGCGACGTCGGGCACCCCGACATAGATCAATTCGTCGAACCGCCCCGGGCGGAGTAGTGCCGGATCGATCAAATTGGGCCGGTTGGTCGCGCCGATCAGCACGACGTTGTTGAGCTCCTCGAGCCCGTCCATCTCCGACAAGATGGTGTTGACCACCCGCTCGGTGACCTGCGGCTCGCCCATCCCGCCGCCGCGAGCGGGGACCAGGCTGTCGAGTTCGTCGATGAAGATCACCGTGGGAGCGACCTGGCGTGCGCGAGCGAACAATCGCGCGATCTGCTGCTCGCTCTCGCCATACCATTTCGACAGCAAATCGCTCGACTTGGTGGCGATGAAATTGGCCTCGCTTTCGCGCGCGCAGGCCTTGGCGAGCATGGTCTTGCCGGTCCCCGGCGGTCCATAGAGCAGGAAACCCTTCGCCGGGCGGATTCCGAGCCGGCGGAACGCTTCGGGATGCTTCAACGGCAGCTCGACCCCCTCGCGCAACTTGTCGCGCGCGGCGTCGAGCCCGCCGACATCGTCCCAGGTGACGTTGGGCACCTGGACCATCACTTCGCGCATCGCCGACGGCTGGACGCGTTTGAGCGCATTCTCGAAATCGGCGGTATCGACCGACAGTGCGTCGAGGATTTCGGTCGGAATGGTCTGCTCGGCAAGGTCGATCTTGGGCATGATCCGCCGCACCGCCTCGAGCGCCGCCTCGCGGGTCAAGGCGGCAAGGTCGGCGCCGACAAAGCCGTAGGTGCGCCGCGACAGCTCGTCGAGATCGACTCCCTCGGCCAGCGGCATTCCGCGGGTGTGGATGCCAAGGATCTCGCGGCGTCCGGTCTCGTCGGGCACTCCGACCACGATCTCGCGGTCGAAGCGGCCCGGCCGGCGAAGCGCCTCGTCGAGCGCTTCGGGGCGGTTGGTCGCGGCGATCACCACCAAATTCTGGCGCGGCTCGATCCCGTCCATCAGCGTCAGCAATTGCGCGACCAGCCGCTTTTCGGCCTCGCCCGAGACCTGTCCGCGCTTGGGCGCGATCGAGTCGATCTCGTCGATGAAGATGATCGACGGTGCCGCTTTCGCCGCCTCCTCGAACAGGTCGCGCAATTTCTTTTCGCTCTCGCCATAGGCCGATCCCATCACTTCGGGCCCTGCGATGTGGAAAAAGCGCGCCTCGCTCTCGTTGGCAACCGCGCGGGCGAGCCGGGTTTTGCCGGTTCCGGGCGGGCCGTGGAGCAGCACTCCCTTGGGCGGATCGACTCCCAGCCGCTGGAACAGCTCGGGATGGCGCAGCGGCAGTTCGACCATCTCGCGAAGCGCGTCGATGGTGTCCTTCATCCCGCCAAGGTCGTCATAGGTGACGTCGGCGCGGCGCTCGCCCAATTGCTCGTGATATTCGGGGAGCAGCTCGACCAATGTCTTGTCGTCCATGTGGACGATCCCGCGCGGGGTCGCCGAAATCACCGTCAGCCGCACTTCCTGGAGCGCGAAGGCGGGGGCGTTCAACAATTGCCGGATGTTCTCGGGCATATCGGCGTTGACTCGCTGGTGCCCCGCGGTGGCGACGGTGTCGCCCTCGGTGAACGGGCGCCCCTCGAAGCTGCGCTTGAGCGCTTCGGCCGAGCCCTGGAGGCGGACATTATTCTGAGCGGGCGCGAAGGTGACCCGGGTCGCGGGCTTGGACGCCGCCTTGCGCACCTCTACGAAATCGCCCGATCCGACCCCGGCGTTGGCGCGCTGGAGCCCGTCGAGGCGGATGATGTCGAGCCCCTCGTCGTCGCCATAGGGGCGGATCGCGCGCGCCGCGGTCGAGCGCTTGCCGACGATCTCGATCACGTCGCCCTCGGCCAGCCCCATTTCGGTCATCAGCTTGACCGGCAGCCGCGCCACTCCGCGCCCGCTGTCGGCCGGCGGCAGATTGGCGACCTGCACCCGGCGCGTCATCGTCTCGGCATCCGCCATTCAAAATCCTCTTGTCGCTCGATGTAGCACCGCTTCCGCTGAACGGCGGCCGGGCGTTCGAGTTCAATGTGGGACCGGGAGCGGACCAAAAAAAGGGCCGGGCGTCGCCGCCCGGCCTGAGGGATTTGAGGAGAGACGTCCCGGAGGACGCCATCGTTATTGCATCGCAGCATTTCCTTCGCAAGTGCGAATTCGCAAGCGCGAACAAATCTGGACGGGTCGCAGGAGGTGCCGCGAAGCCCACGCGCTATTCGGCAGGCGGAAGTTCGCGGGTCAGGAACGCCCACAGCAGAGCCGCGCGCTTGGCATCCTCGGCGCGGTCGGCGCCGACCGCGTGGCCGCCTTCGAGATATTCGTGATAATAGACTGTGCTTCCGGTCGCCTTGAGCTTCGCCGCGCCCTTGCGCGCATGGCCTGGATGGACCCGGTCGTCCTTGGTCGACAGATAGAAGAAGGTCGCCGGGTAGCGGACGTCCGGCTTGATGTTCTGATAGGGCGAATAAAGGCTCATGAACGCCCAGTCGGCCGGCTTGTCCGGGTCGCCATATTCGTCGATCCACGACGCCCCCGCTGACAGCTGCGAATAGCGCTGCATGTCGAACAAGGGTGAGCCGATGATCGCCGCGCGATAAAGGTCGGGATGCTGGGTAATCGCTGCCCCGGTCAGCACGCCTCCGTTGGAGCGGCCCGAGATCGCGATCCCGTCCTTGCGTGCGATTCCGCGCGCAATGAGGTCGCGGGCCACTGCTTCCAAATCGTCGAAGCTGTTCTGCCGCTTTTCGCGAAGCGCAGCCTTGTGCCAGGCCGGTCCATATTCCCCGCCGCCGCGGATGTTGGCCAGCACATAGGCGCCGCCATCCTCGACCCAGAACAGGCCGAGCGGCCCGGCGCGATAAGGCTGGCTCGCCAGATAAGTCGGAGTTTGCGCGGCCCGGAACCCGCCATAAGCGTGGATCAGCGCCGACACCGGCTTTTGCGAACCTGCCTTCGTGCGGACCAGGAAATAAGGCACCCGCGTGCCGTCTTTCGAGGTCGCGAAATTCTGCTCGACGACGAAGCGCGAGGCGTCGAACTGCGCGGGCAACGAGGCCACCACGCTGCTCGCCCCGTCCGCCCGCACGGCGATCAGCCTGGTCGGCGTCAGCATCCCCTCGACGCTGGCGAAGGCGAGGTCGCGCTTGCCCGACACCGCACCGAGGTCGATCGTGCTGTTGGCCGGAAGGTCGATCGCGCGCTGGGACCATGCTCCGCCAGACCCCGGCCGAAGCGCCAGAAGCTTGCCCGACACGTCGTCGAGCAATTTCACCCACAGCACATTGTCGCTCGCGGATACCTGCTCGATTGATTGCGTCCTGGTCGGGCGCATTACCAGGGTCGGCGGGGCAGCGGGCCGGTCGAGGTCGAACGCGACGAGGTCGCCGGGCAGGAACGCGCCAAGCGCATCGACCAGGCTGACCACCGCCTTGCCGTCGATGACGTCGTTGAACTCGGCGGTTTCGGGAATTGGGAGGCGGACCGCCTTGCCGGCAGTCCCGAGCAGCGACCATTGCGAAGTGAAGAAGCCGCTGGCCCGGGAAGTGAACACTCGCCGACGGTTGCCGTCCATCCTCGAAATACCGCCGACCCCGATGTCGCTCTCGACCCCGGAAAGCACAGTGGTCGCAACGCTCCACGGAGTCCCGCGCCGCCACAGCTTGAGGATTCGCGGATAGCCCGAGCGAGTTGCCGTCCCCGTGCCCTCGACTCGCCCGACCAGCAGCGTGTCGCCGTCGACCCAGGTGGTAGCGTTCTTGCCTTCGGGAACCACGAACCCGCCCACGACGAACTTATTGGTCTCGAGGTCGAATTCGCGCACTACGTCAGCGTCGGTCCCGCCGGGCGACAGAGAAACCAGGCAGCGCCTGTATTCCGGCGCGAGGCAGTTGGCGCCATGCCACACCCAGCTCTTGCCCTCGGCCTTGCCAAGCGCGTCGACGTCGATCAGCACCTTCCACTCGGGCTTGCCGGCCACATAGGAATCGAGGCTCGCCACCCGCCACAGCCCGCGCTTGCTATTGGCGTCGACCCAATGGTTGAGCACCTTGTCGCCGATCACCCCGCTCGGCATCGCGATCTGCTCCGGGTCGTTGAGCAGCTTGAGCGCCCGCGCCTCCCGCTCGGAATAGCCCGGCAATTTGGTCAGCACCGTCTCGGTCTCGGAATTCCAGGCCTTCGCCTGCTCCAGCGGCCGTGCCCCCTCGATCTCCTCCAACCACAGATAGGGGTCGGCTGGTTGGGATGCGCCCGAGGCGGCAGCGGCTGCCAACAGGACAGCGGCGAGAGTTGCAAGGCGCACATCATTCTCCTCGGGTTCGGCTCATCTTTGTGTGCGGGCTTCGGGACAAGGTCAACGAAATGGGATTGCGCAGTTCCGCGCTCGCTACGCGGGGGCATCATGACAAGCGCCGATCCCGCGCACGCCTGGGCAATGCTCTAGATCATCGGCGAAACGCGGGAAGTCCGCCGAGCTCACAGCTTCAGCGATCCCGCGATCCGCCGGAGCAGCCAGCGCGGGAGCAGGCGGTGGCCCTGTGCGGCGGCCTTGTTGACGAGGCCGGGAATCTCGACCGCTTTCCCCTTGTCGAGCGCAGCCAGTCCGGCGCGGACCACGTCCTCGGACCTTGCCGAGAGCTTGTCGATCATCGCGCTTCCGCGCCAGCCGGCAACCGCGCCGAACTCGGTCGCGGTCGGCCCGGGGCACAAAGCGGTGACGGTCACGCCATGCCTCCGCACTTCCTCGTGGAGCGCCTCGCTGAAGGACAAAACGAACGCCTTGGTCGCGAAATAGACCGCCATTCCGGGCCCCGGCTGGAACGCGGCGACCGAGGCGAGATTGAGGATTGCACCCGCCTTGCGCTCGATCATTCCCGGCAACACGGCATGGGCAAGCTCGACCAAAGCGCCGCAATTGAGGTCGATCATCTCGCGCTGGCGCGTGCCGTCGAGCTCAGCGAACCGCCCGGCGAGCCCGAACCCGGCATTGTTGACCAGCACGTCGACCGTCTCGCCATGCGCGGCAAGGTCGGCCATCAGCCGATCGCTCGCGCCCGCCTCGCTCAGGTCGACCGCGACCGCGCGGGCATTGCCAAGCTCGGCCGCAAGCGCGTCGAGCCGCTCCCTGCGCCGCGCGACCAGCACGAGGCGATGCCCGCGAGCCGACAATTGCCGCGCGAAATCAACGCCAAGCCCCGCCGACGCTCCGGTGATCAGCGTGACCTTGTGCATCAATTACCCTCGCAAGTGGTCAACATCCCGGCTTTGCGATAAGGCGAAGCGGGGGCGTGGGCGAGGGGGAAATCATGGCGAAACCGACCAAACAAGGCACCGTGCCGATCGGTGCGGATGAGCGCTCGAGCCTGCTCGACGCGCTGCGCGGCTATGCGCTGCTTGGCATCCTCATCGCCAACATGGCCGGCTTCATCGGTTTTTTCTTCCTCGAAGATGCCGCGCGCGCCGCTCTGCCATTGGCAGCGCTGAATGATTTTTCGCAATTCGTCATGGAATGGCTGATCGTCGGAAAATTCTACTCGATCTTCTCTTTGCTGTTCGGGATCGGCTTCGCGATCCAGCTCGGCCGGCTCGAACAGCGCGGCGAGGGCGCGGGGCGTTATCTGCGGCGGCTGGCGATCCTGTTCCTGATCGGGCTGCTCCACATCCTGCTCCTCTGGTATGGCGATATCGTCGCGCTTTACGCGCTGATGGGCGCGGTCCTGCTGCTGGTCCGCAAGGCGAGCGACCGTGCCTTGCTGTGGGGCGCGCTCGCCTGCTGGTTGATCCCGATCGCCTGGTCGGCCGCGATCCATTTCGGCGGACTGCGCCCGGCCGAGCCGATCTTCGCGACCGCCTTCGCAACCCTCGCTGCAATGGGCGTGACCGAACGCGAGGCATTGCCGATCCTGCGCAGCGCCGATATCGGCCTTCACCTGCGCACCCATCCCGCCGAAGTATTCTTCCGCATCGGCGACCTCGTCTATCAGATGCGCTTCACCAAGGTGCTCGGGATGTTCCTGATCGGGCTGTGGGTCGGGCGCCGCGCGCTCTACGCCAACCTCGACCAATACCGGCCGCTGCTGCGCCGTACGGCGCTGATCGGGCTCGGACTCGGGCTCCCGCTCGCCGCGGTCAAGGCGGCGCTGACGATGATCGCCGACGACAACCGCCCGCTCCAGTTCGCAGCCGAACTATTCTATGTCCTCAGCACCCCGACCCTCGCGCTTGGCTATGCCGCAGGTTTCGCCTTGCTGTGGCGCGCAGGGTCCAGCCGCCTGCTCGAATGGGCGGCTCCGGCGGGGCGCATGGCGCTGACCAATTACCTGATGCAGACGATCATCATGAGCGCGATTTTCTACGGCTGGGGGCTCGGGCTGATCGCCAGGCTCGGGCTGATGTTCATCTTCCCGCTGTCGCTCGCATTGTTCGCACTCCAGGTCGCCTCAAGCGGCTGGTGGCTAGCGCGCTTCCGCTTCGGCCCGGTCGAATGGCTGTGGCGCTGCCTTACTTACGGCAGCAGGCAGCCGATGCGGCGCGAGGCCGCACCGGCCGCACTTGCGATCTAGGCAACCACCGCCTTGACGATCGTTCCGGGCTCGCGCGGGGGCTCGCCGACCGGCAACTTGTCGACGTTTTCCATTCCGCTCTCGACCTTGCCCCACACCGTATATTGCTTGTCGAGGAAGCTCGCGTCGTCAAAGCAGATGAAGAATTGGCTGTTGGCGCTGTTCGGATTGGCGGTGCGCGCCATCGAACAGGTGCCGCGGGTGTGCGGCTCCGAATTGAACTCGGCCTTGAGGTCGGGCTGGTCGCTGCCGCCGCTGCCGGTCCCGGTCGGGTCGCCGCCCTGGGCCATGAAGCCCGGGATCACCCGGTGGAACTTGACCCCGTCGTAGAAGCCGTCGCGCGCCAGCCCGGCGATCCGCTCGACATGGCCCGGGGCAAGGTCGGGGCGCAGCTTGATCACGACGTCGCCGCCGCTCGAAAGGGTCAGGGTCAAAGTGTTCGCATCGGCCATGTTCGAGTCTCCAGGTGAATTGTCGGGGGCGATGTAGGGACGCCGCGCGGGTTGCGCCAGTCCGGCGGCGGGCATAGGAGGGCGCCGGGCAGCGGAGGGACGAGCCATGAGCGTGAGCGACGACATCGCCACCCCGCCCCACGATCTCGACCAGCAGCGCATCGCCGACCATATCCTCGACGACGAGAACCGGCTTCGTCCGCGCTTCGTCCGCGCGGTGCTCGACGCGGTTGCCGATGGCGACGACGAGGCGGCGCGCGCCTTGGTCGAAACGCTTCACCCGGCCGACATCGCCGATCTGATCGAGCTTGCGCCCGGCGACGAGCGCGCCGACCTCATCGCCGCGCTTGCCGGGATCGTCGACGCCGACGTCTACGCCGAAATGAACGAGCACGTCCGCGAGGACATGATCGACGAGATGGAGCCGCAGCAGGTCGCCGATCTCGCCGCGCAGCTCGACACCGACGATGCGGTCGCGATGCTCGAGGATCTCGAGGAAGACGAGCAGCGCGCGGTGCTTCGCGCGATGGAGCCCGACGATCGCGCCGCGGTCGAGGAGGCCTTGTCCTATCCCGAGGAGAGCGCCGGGCGGCTGATGCAGCGCGACCTGATCGCGGTGCCCGAACATTGGGACGTCGGGCAGGTGATCGATTATCTTCGCTTTTCGGACGATCTCGCGACCGATTTCTGGGAAGTGTTCGTGGTTTCGCCGACCCATCATCCGGTCGGCACGTGCAAGCTGTCGACCATCCTTCGCTCGCCGCGCGCGTCGCCCGTGTCCTCGATCATGCTCGCCAAGCAGACCCTGATCCCCGTCGATCTCGACCAGGAGGAGGTCGCGCTCAAATTCCAGAAATATGCGCTGATCTCGGCCGCGGTGGTGGATCCCGCTGGGCGGCTGGTCGGGATGATCACCGTCGATGACGTCGTCCACATCATCCAGGAGGAAGCCGGCGAGGATGCGCTGTTGCTTTCCGGCGCCGGCGATGGCGACATCAACGAACCGATCTTCTATACTTACAAGGAGCGCGTGCGCTGGCTCGCGGCGAACCTGATGACCGCGCTCGTCGCCTCGTCGGTGATCCGCTTCTTCGAAGGCTCGATCGAGCGGCTCGCGATCCTCGCGGTGCTGATGCCGATCGTCGCCGGGGTCGGCGGCAATGCCGGGACGCAGACGCTCGCGGTGACCGTGCGCGCAATCGCCACGAACCAGCTGACCGGGTCGAACCGGACGCGAGCAGTGTGGCGCGAGGTTCGCGTCGCGCTGATGAACGGGCTGACGATCGCGCTGCTGATCGGGGTCGGCGTGTCGCTGGTGCTCGGCTCGACCCAATTGGGAGCGGTGATCGCCGCCGCGATGCTGACCAACATCGTCATCGCCGGGCTCGCCGGAGTGCTCGTCCCGCTCGCGCTCGAGCGTGCCGGTGCCGATCCCGCGGTGGCCTCGTCGATCTTCGTGACGATGGTCACCGATTCGATGGGCTTCCTCATGTTCCTCGGCCTCGCCACCGCTTCGGGGCTGGTCGGCTGACGGGTTGCAGGCGCTCGCCCGACTTGCCATCTCACCGTCGTGGCGCTTCATCTCACCAAGACCGCGGTCGGCATCGCCAGCGTCGAAGCGCTCGAGAACCGGCTCGCCCGCCGCTCGAGCAAGGGCGAGGTGCGGATCGCGACGCGGATGCGGCCCAAGCGGATGGCCGAGCTGATCGGCGGACAGCTTCACTGGATCGTCAAGCACCGAATCGTCGCTCGCCAGACGATATTGCGCTTCGACGACCGCAGCGACGGGCGAATCGACATCGTCTGCGCCGACCAATTATGCGCCTGTCCGCCAAGCCCGAAGCGAGCGCACCAGGGCTGGCGCTACCTCGAGGACGACGACGCTCCGGGCGAGGATGACGACGGCGACGGCACGGGCGCGCTGCCGCCAAGCCTCTACGGCAAGCTCAACGCGCTGAAGCTCGTTTGATTGAAGGCCGGTGCGGGCTCTACTAATCCAAAGCAGCGCAGCCCGGTGCCGGCTTACTTCACAGCCAGCGCGGCGATCCGCGAGGGAGCGCCGTCGAGCCCGTAGACGTCCTTGCGGATGGTCAATTGGCCATCGACCGGAAGCGTCGTGAGATAGGTCACGTAGATCGGCACCCCGCGCCCCAATTGGACGTGCTGATCGGGCGCCTTCGAGGTTAGCCCGGCGGGCTCGTGGCCGAACAGCCAGCGCGCGAAGCGCGGCGCATCCTCGAGCCGGATGCAGCCATTGCTGAGGTCGCGCTGCTCCTTCGCGAACAGCGCCTTGTTGGGGGTGTCGTGGAGGAAGATGCCCTCGCCGTTGGGGAAAGGGAATTTCATCTTGCCCATCGAATTGGCGCCGCCCGGAAGCTGGCGAACCTTGGCTTCGGCAGTGCCCGCGGCGACCGCTTTCCAATCGACGTCCTTGGCCGCGATGACCGTTGCGTCATTGCTCCATTCGGACACGACCTCATAGCCGCGGGTCTTGAGATAGGCCGCGCCCTGCTTGATCACGTTCGGAGCGACGGTCTTGCGCACGAGATGGTCGGGAACGTGCCAATAGGGGTTGAAGGTCGTGTAGTGGATCACGCTGGCGATCATCGGGGTCGGATATTCGCGCATCCCGACGATGACCTTCATCGAATCGACCGGCTTGCCGTCCTCGTACATCGACAATCGCGCCGAAGCGACGTCGACTACCGCGAACCGCCCCTTGGCGGGAATCGCTCGTGCCCGGTCGAGGTTGGCAATCAGCTTGTCGGCCATCCCGCCACCCGGAAGCGCTGCTTCGCGCACCGCCGCCTCGCGCAGCGCGGCATAGATCGGGTTGACGTTGGCAACGCCGTTGAGATGGTCGGCGAGCGACGGCGCGATCGACGCCAGGCCCAGGATCTGGTCGGGCCGGGCGACGCTCGCTCGAACCGCGGGGTCGCCATAGATCATTCCGCGGGTCGGCGCCTGGACCGCCTGGACATAGGAAATCCATGCGTTCGACAGAATTCGCTCGGCGGCTTTGACCGCGGCCGGAGTGCCCGTGCTCGCTGCGATGATCGCGCTTTCGACCTCGGCCGCGAGACGCGGCCCGTCGGCAAGTCCGTCGAGCGGGGCTCGGCGAAGGATGGTTGGCAGGACCGCGGCTGCAGCCGTCGTCTGGGCATCGCGGAACCACAATTTGGCTTCGCCGCGGCGGACATAGAAGGCCTCGACCGCATTGCTTGCCGATGGGCCCGACAATATTGGCGGGGAAGGCGCCTGGACCGCGGCGAAACTCGTCGCTGGAGCCGAAAATGCGCTGGTCGCAAGCGCCGCCGCGACGATTGCGCCATGGGAGAAACATTTGTGCATCATGACGCTCCAATAGCCGCTCATTGACAACCCTGCCTGAACGAAGCGGCCAATATAGCGCGATCGGGCTGCGGGGCGAGGGGGGAATGCAAGGCTCGCTGTGTCCTCGCGGCAACAGCGGCCGCTCTCAACGATCGGCCGCCCGAAGCGATTCAGCAGCCGGTGACGCTCGCCGAGCCGCTGACCTTGAGGGTGCACGCCGCTCCGCCTTCGATGGCGACGCTTGCGGTGCCGCTGGCGGTGATTTTCGCGCTATTGCTCGCGGCCGCGCGGATCGTTGCCGGACCGTGCGCCGACAGCACCGCATCCTTGACTGCAAGCCCCGGCGATTCCACCCCGCCCGCGCCGCGGACCAGCGCGGTGAACTGCTTGGCGCGCCCGGCAAGCTTGACCTGGGCTGAACCCGCGACCGACACTCGCAACGTATCGATTTGCACGTCGGCGACCGTCGCCGAACCCGATCCGCTGACGACCAGCCCGAACGACAAGCCGCGAAGGCGGTCGATCGCGAGGCTCCCGGCGCCGCTCAGCGAGGCCTGGGCAAGCTCGTACGTGCCGATGCTGATCACCACCGGACCCGCGGGCTGGTCCGGATTGCCGCCCCAGGCCGAGCGGTCGGCGCGGACGTAGAGGGTTCGCCCCTCGACGCGGAGCGAGACGCCCTCGATCGCCCGACTGCTTCCGGTCGCGCGCGCGAACGGCGAGCGGTTGGTAGTCAGGTTGACCGCATGGGGTCCCTCGACCCGGATCCGGTCGAAACTGGTCAATGTATAGCTGCGCTCCGCAGCGGTGGCTGGAACCGCGATGAGGCCGGTGGCGAGGCAAAAAGCGAGGATGATGCGCATGGCGCCATCCTCGCTGCGCATGGTTACCAAATGATTAGCGATCCTCGCGCTCATTGGCAGGTGACGTTGCCCGATCCGTTCTTGGAGACGTTGCACTTGGCGCCGCCGCTGATCGCGACATCGCCCGAACCCATGATCGTCACATCGGCGGTGGCGGTGGCGCGGGCTCGGACCTTGCCCGACCCGGCGATCGAAATGTCGGCGGTCGCCGCTTCCAGCGTGGCGAGATCGACGTCGCCCGACCCGGCGATATTCACCTCGACCCGCTGCGCCTTGCCCGCGGCGCGGACATTGCCCGATCCGGCGATCGAAAATTCGACCGCACCGGCATCGACCGCGGCGATCATCAGGTCGCCCGATCCGGCGACTTCGCCCTTGAAGTCGCCGCCCGCGACGCGGTCGATGGTCACTCCGCCCGACCCGGCGATTTCGGCACCGCGCAGCGCCGCCGTGGTGACCTTGACCATGACCTTGCCCGAATTGCCCCAGTTCCAGCGAATGCCCTTCTTGCTCTTGGGTTTGATTTTGAGCACCCCGTCCTCAACCGATATGTCGGTCTCGGCGAGCACTGCCTCGCCTCCGCTTGCGCTGACGCCCGGTTGCGCGCCGGTGACGACGCTGACTTCATACGGCCCGGCGACGGCGATCCGGTCGAACGCGCCGACCTGGTATTGGCGCGCCACCGCTGGCCCCGCGTCGCGCGTTTCGCGGTCATCCGAAGAAGAAAAATTGCAGCCGGCGAGCAGCGCGATCGCGGCGATGGGGAGCAGGCGTTTCATTGCGGACCTCCTGTTGGCGTATTAGATACATAATACACCAATGCAGCCCTTGGCAAGCGCCAAAAAGGGCGCCCCCGCCAGGAAGCGCCCCCTTGTACCTGCCGGACCCAACCGCGCTTAAGCGGCGTCGGCCTTGGCCTTGTTATGGATCGCGGCGGCCTTGTTGAGGATCTCGAGGATCTTGACCAAGGCGGTCGGCTCGTCGACCTGCTCCATCGCTGCAAGCTCACGCGCAAGGCGCGACGAGGCGGCTTCGAAGATCTGCCGCTCCGAATAGCTTTGCTCGGGCTGGTCGTCGGCGCGGAACAGGTCGCGGGTCACTTCGGCGATCGAGGTGAGGTCGCCCGAATTGATCTTCGCTTCATATTCCTGCGCCCGGCGCGACCACATCGTGCGCTTGACGCGCGGCTTGCCGGTCAGCGTCTCGAGCGCGTCCTGCATCGTCTTGTCCGACGACAATTTGCGCATTCCGACCGCGTCCGCCTTGCCGACGGGTACGCGCAAGGTCATGCGCTCCTTTTCGAAGCGGAGGACATAGAGGTCGAGCTGGGTTCCGGCGATCTCGGTGCTCTGGAGCTCGACCACGCGGCCGACCCCATGCTTGGGATAAACCACAAAATCACCGACATCGAAGCTAAGGGCTTTCGCCGCCATTCACTGCACCTTTCAAATGAGCTCGAACGCCGACGCCGTTCCGCACCGCGATTGCCCCCAGCGGTGACCCCCGGCCACGGCGACAGGCTTCGAGCAAAAATCCTGCATGGTGACCGACGCGGATCGCGGCGGCCTGTGAGCATTTTATAACAGGTTTTTGATCAAATTGCCAATCCAAGTTGCGTCGGGCGCTCGACATCGTCCGCGACGATCGAATGAACTCCGAGTCCGAGCAGCCTTATTCCCTTGGGGACCGGCAGCAACGCGCTAAGCAGCGCGTCCCCCGCTGCGGCGAAGCTCGCGAAGTCCTCGACTGCCTCGCGAAAGCTGCGCGACCGGCTGATCAGGGTGAAGTGGGCGAATTTGACCTTGAGCGTTACCGTTCGGCCGCGCACCCCGGCGCGCTCGATTCGCGCCCAGGCTAGCCTCGCGACCCGGTCGAGCTCCGCCGCGAGCGCAGCCGGAGCGACAAGGTCCTGGTCGAACGTGCGCTCGGCACTGACCGACTTGTGACGCCGCTCGGGGCGCACCGGGCGCTCGTCGATCCCGCGAGCGATCCGCCAATACCATCCGCCCGAGCTTCCGAAATGCGCCTCGAGCTCGACCAGTGGCCAGGCGGCGAGATCGGCGCCGGTGAAGATGCCGAGCCGCTCCATCTTGGCCGCGGTCACCGGCCCGACCCCGTGGAAGCGCTTGACGGCAAGCGTCGCGACGAACGCCTCACCCTTGCCCGGCGGGATCACGCACAGGCCGTCGGGCTTGTTGTGGTCGGACGCGAGCTTGGCGATGAACTTGCAATAGGACACCCCCGCCGACGCGGTCAGCCCGGTCGTTTCGCGGATCCGCGCGCGGATCTGTTCGGCGATGGCGCGCGCGCTACCCAGCGCGTGGCGGTCGTCGCTGACGTCGAGATAGGCTTCGTCGAGGCTGAGCGGTTCGACCAGGTCGGTATAATCGGCGAAGATCGCGCGGATTTCGTCGCTCACCGACTTATAGACTTCGAACCGCGGCTTGACGAAGATCAGCTCGGGGCAGCGCCGTTTCGCGGTGACCGCGGGCATTGCCGATCGCACCCCGAACTCGCGCGCTTCATAGCTTGCCGCCGCGACGACTCCGCGGTGCCCGCCGCCGACCGCGAGCGGCTTGCCCCGAAGCGAAGGGTCGTCGCGCTGCTCGACGCTTGCATAAAAGGCATCCATGTCGACGTGGATGATTTTGCGCGGGGCGGGATGGTCGTTCACGGTCGGTAATGCTGCCCTACAGGGTCGTCGTCGGCTATGCCAGCAACGCCGCGCTCCCGATTCGCCCGGCAGGGGCGGCGAAATGGTCGCCGAGTCCAGGACTCTTGCGACTCTAGGGACGTTAACGGGGCGCGCTTGGCTTCGCGCGCGACTCATGCTTTAGGACGCGGACATTCGAAATCCGCGGGAATCAGCATGAATATCCACGAATATCAGGCCAAGGATTTGCTCGCCAAATATGGCATCCCGGTCCCCGCCGGCTTTGCCGCGATGAGCGCCGACGAGGCCGTCGCCGCGGCAAAACAGCTCCCCGGGCCATTGTGGGTGGTGAAAGCGCAGATCCACGCCGGCGGCCGCGGCAAGGGCAAGTTCACCGAGCTTGGCCCCGATGCCAAGGGCGGGGTGCGGCTCGCGCGCAGCCACGACGAAGTCCGCGCCGCCGCCGAGGAAATGCTCGGCAACACCTTGGTCACGATCCAGACCGGTCCCGAGGGCAAGCAGGTCCAGCGGCTATACATCACCGACGGGGTCGACATCGCGCAGGAATATTACCTCGCATTATTGGTCGATCGCGACAGCGGGCGGATCGCGATGGTCGTCTCGACCGAGGGCGGGATGGATATCGAGGCGGTTGCTCACGATACACCCGAAAAGATTGACACGCTGACGATCGACCCCGCGACCGGCTTCATGCCGCATCACGGCCGCGCGCTCGCGGGTTCGCTCGGGCTGACCGGCGATCTCGCCAAGCAGGCGGCCGGGGTCGCGTCGAAGCTCTACGACGCCTTCATCGGCAGCGACGCCGCGCAGATCGAGATCAACCCGCTCGCGGTCACCGACGACGGCCGACTGCTCGTGCTCGACGCCAAGGTCGGGTTCGATTCGAACGCCATGTTCCGCCACCAGGACCTCGCCGAACTGCGCGATCTCACCGAGGAAGACCCGATGGAGATCGAGGCGTCGAAATACGACCTCGCCTACATCAAATTGGACGGCGACATCGGCTGCATGGTCAATGGCGCCGGCCTCGCGATGGCGACGATGGACATCATCAAATTGAACGGCGCCTTCCCCGCCAATTTCCTCGACGTCGGCGGCGGCGCCAATAAGGAAAAGGTCACCGCGGCGTTCAAGATCATCCTCGCCGATCCCGCGGTGAAGGGAATCCTCGTCAATATCTTCGGCGGGATCATGAAGTGCGACATCATCGCCGACGGCATCGTCGCCGCGGCGCGCGAGGTCGATCTGAAGGTGCCGCTTGTAGTCCGGCTCGAAGGCACCAATGTCGCCGAGGGCAAGGCGATCCTCGCGAATTCCGGCCTGCCGATCGTCGCCGCCAATGACCTGGGCGACGCCGCGCGAAAAATCGTCGCCGAAGTCAAGAACGCAGCCTGATTTACCGGAGAACCAGACCATGAAACTGCTCGTCGCGGTCAAGCGGGTGATCGATTACAACGTCAAGCCGCGGGTCAGGATGGATGGCTCGGGAATCGACCTCGCCAACGTCAAGATGAGCATGAACCCGTTCGACGAGATCGCGGTCGAGGAAGCGATTCGCCTGCGCGAGAAGGGCGCCGCGAGCGAAGTCGTGGTCTGCTCGATCGGCCCGGCCAAGGCGGCCGAGACGCTGCGCACCGCGCTGGCGATGGGCGCCGACCGCGCGATCCTCGTCCAGACCGACGACGCGGTCGAGCCGCTCGCCGTCGCCAAGATTTTGAAGGGTGTGGTCGCCGAGGAGCAGCCCGGGCTGGTGATCCTCGGCAAGCAGGCGATCGACGACGATTCGAACCAGGTCGGGCAAATGCTCGCCGCCTTGCTCGACTGGCCGCAGGGCACCTTCGCAAGCAAGGTCGAACTTGCCACCGACAGCGTCAGCGTCACTCGCGAAGTCGATGGCGGGCTCGAGACGGTCAAGCTCGTCACCCCCGCGATCGTGAC
>Ga0136633_1000031_pt1 | contig 91362 bp, 93 predicted proteins | sample AntDrymeUQ832206_2_FD_105494 | JGI IMG/M metagenome (GOLD analysis project Ga0136633, IMG submission 105494) | Polar desert sand microbial communities from Dry Valleys, Antarctica - metaG UQ83 (22.06) | ecosystem: Environmental > Terrestrial > Soil > Desert | place: Antarctica: Dry Valley...
CAACGGCGAGAAAATTCTCGCGGCGGCCGAACGGCGATCGCATCGCTTCATCGGGTTCGACATGGATGAGGCCGCGCACGCGGCCGGCAGCGCAATCAGCGCGGTCATGTTCGGTGCACTGGCCGGGAGTGAAGTCTTGCCGTTTGCCCGCGAGCAGTACGAGGCGGCGATCCGGGCGAGCGGCAAAGCCGTTGCGGCCAACCTTTCCGGTTTTGCGCAAGGGCGCGATCACGCCCGCGAGCGCCAAGCCGTGATCGCCGCGGCGGAAGGTCCGCCAACACCGACGACCGCCGCCGGCGCGGCCCTTGCGGTGCGGATTAGGCAAAAGCTCCCATACGCGGCGCATGCCTTCGCCCTGGAGGGCGTACGTCGTTTGATGGACTATCAGGACTGGGACTACGCCGCGCTCTATCTCAGTCGCTTGGAACGGATTGCCGCGATCGACACCGGCTTAGAGGCGCATGCGCTGACGCACGAAGCCGCGCGGCATCTCGCGCTGTGGATGGCCTACGACGACACTGTCCGGGTCGCCGATCTGAAGATCCGCACCAGCCGCTTCGCGCGGGTCGAGCGCGAAGTGGGCGTCGCGCCGGGACAGTTGGTGCGCGTGACCGAGTATATGCACCCGCGCCTGCAGGAGGTGTGCGAGACTTTGCCGTCCAGTATCGGCCGTGCGGTCGAGCGGCGAGCGTGGCTCGCACGTTGGCTCGCGCCGTTGTTCGCCCGTGGCCGCCACGTCGAAGTGACCAGTCTGCGCTGGTTCATCGCACTCTGGCTGATTGCCGGACTGCGCCGTTGGCGCCGGCACAGTCTGCGCTTCAACGAAGAACAAGCCCGGATCGCAGCGTGGTTGGCGTTGGTCGAAGACACCGCGGCGCGCGATCCCGCTCTCGCGGTCGAGATTGTCCGAGCGCAGCGCCTGATCAAGGGCTACGGCGATACTTTCGAACGCGGGATGCATCGCTTTGACGCGGTCCTCGCGGCAGCGAAAGCCGGCAGCGGACGGCCGGCTACCGCGGCCCGCGTGCGCCATCTATGCTCCGTTGCGCTGCAAGACGAAAGCGGGCGGGACTTCGCCGCTGCGCTTGGCGAAGAGGCCGCAGCGTGAGCCGGCAATCTTTTCCGCGCCAATATAGTTTAAGCTTGAACTATTTGGCTTAGAGCCGCAGATAAGTTTGGATCGGAGGAACGGCCTATGAAGGTGGCATGCGTCGGCGGCGGTCCTGCAGGGCTTTATTTTGCGATCTCGATGAAATTGCGCGACCCTTCCCACGAAGTTGCGGTGTACGAACGCAATCGCGCGGGCGACACCTTCGGATGGGGCGTGGTCTTCTCCGATCAAACGATGGAGCGTTTGATCGAAAACGATCCGGTTAGCGCCAAAGCGATGACCGACGAATTGGCCCATTGGGACGATATCGCCATTCATGTCGAGGATGGTGAGCGCACGTTGTCGACCCGCTCGGGCGGCCACGGCTTCATCGGCATCGGCCGCAAGCGCATGCTCGAAATTCTCCAGGATCGCGCCCGTGAGTTGGGCGTCGATCTCCAGTTCGAAGTCGAAGTCGAGCCCGACAGCGCGTTTCTTGCCGATCATGACATCGTGGTCGCGGCCGATGGCGCTAACAGCAAGCTGCGCGGGCGCTACGAAGATCGATTCGAAACCGACATCGACATCAAACGCAACAAGTTCGTCTGGCTGGGCACCCATCAGCGCTTCGACGCCTTCACGTTTGTCTTCAGCAACACCGAGTTCGGCTGGATTTGGGCGCACGCGTATCAATTCGACCGCGACACCGCGACCTTCATCGTCGAGTGCTCGCCCGAGACGTATGCGCGCGCGGGCTTCGCGGAGATGAGCCAGGAGCACAGCTGCCGCTTGTGCGAGCGGATCTTTGCCGATCACCTCGGCGGGCACCCCTTGATGACCAATGCCAGCCACATCCAAGGATCGGCGTGGATCAACTTCCCCCGGATCATTTGCCGCAAGTGGAGCGACGGCAATCTGATCCTGCTCGGCGATGCCGCCCATACCGCACACTTCTCGATCGGCTCGGGAACCAAGCTTGCGCTCGAAGATGCGATCAAGCTTGCTGAGGTCATGAACCGGCCCGGCATATCCGAACGGAACGAATTCGCAGGCGCCCTCGCCGACTATCAGGAAGAGCGTCAGCTTGAGGTATTCAAACTGCAAAACGCCGCGCGAAACTCGACCGAATGGTTCGAAAACCTCGAGCGCTACCTGAAGATGCATCCAATGCAGTTCGCTTATACCTTGCTGACCCGCAGCCAGCGAGTGAGCCACGAGAACCTGCGGCTGCGCGACCCGGCTTGGCTGGCCGAGCTGGAGACACTCTTGGCCGAGCGGGCCACCGGCGGTCCGGTCGAGTCGCCGATCCCGCCGATGTTCACGCCCTTCCGCCTACGCGCGATGACCATTCGCAACCGTATCGTCATGTCGCCGATGGCGATGTATTCCGCGGTCGACGGCGTTCCGGACGACTTTCATCTCGTTCATTACGGTGCGCGCGCGCTCGGCGGCGCGGGGATCATCGTCACCGAAATGACCTGCGTCTCGCCGGCGGGACGGATCACACCGGGTTGCACCGGCCTATGGAACGAGGCGCAAGTTGCCGCTTGGCAGCGGATCGTCGATTTTGTCCATCGCACGCCCGAGACGCGGATCTGCTGTCAATTGGGGCATAGCGGCTCCAAGGGCTCGACCCGGATCGCCTGGGAGGGGATGGACCTGCCGTTGCCGAGCGGTAATTGGCCCGTCGTTGCCCCATCGCAGGAGCGCTGGACGCCGCAAAGCCAGGTGCCCATTCCACTAAGCCATACGGCGATGGACGCGATCAAGGAGCAGTTCGTCGCCGCCACCAGGCGCGCCGTAGCGGCCGGCTTCGACATGATCGAGTTGCACTGCGGGCACGGCTACTTGCTGTCCGCGTTCATCAGCCCGACCCAGAACCGCCGCACCGACGAATACGGCGGCAGTCTCGAAAATCGTTTGCGCTACCCGTTGGCGATCTTCCGCGCGATGCGCGCGGTGTGGCCCGCCGAGCGGCCCATGTCGGTGCGCATTTCAGCGCACGACTGGGTCGGCGAGGACGGGGTCACCCCAGACGAGGCAGTCGAGATCGCCCGGGCGTTCGTCGCCGCAGGCGTCGACCTGATCGACGTCTCGTCGGGCCAAGTAACCAAGGCCGAAAAGCCCGTTTACGGGCGCATGTTTCAAACCCCGTTTTCCGATCAGATCCGCAACGAACTCGGTGTGGCGACGATGGCGGTGGGCAACATCTACGAAGTCGACCACGTCAATTCGATCATCGCTGCTGGCCGCGCCGATTTGTGCGCGATGGGCCGGCCGCACCAAATGGACCCCAACTGGACGATTCATGCCGCGGCTCAGGCTCAACTCGATCCAGGCCCGGCCCCCCCGCAATACGCCAGCGGCTACTTCCAGCTGAAACTCAACTTGGCGCGCGCGGCGCTACTGGCGAGCGCGCCTTGACCATCGCCGGTCACGCCGTGGTCCTAGGCGGGGGCAGCGGAATTGGCTTGGCGATCGCGGGTTCGGTCGCGCGCTCGGGACGGTCGGTGACGCTCATGGGGCGCGATGGCCCCCGTCTCGCAGCGGCAGCGCGCGGTGTGCCTGGCGCTCGAGATATCGTTTGCGATGTGTCCGACGAAGCCGCCGTGCGCGCGGCGTTCGCGGCCGCCAGCGCGGCCTCGGGCCCCATAGCCATCCTCGTCAACTGCGCGGGGATCGTGCGCAGCGCGTCATTCGAGAAGACCGACGATAGCGACTGGGACGCAATGTGGCGGACCAATGTTCTAGGCGCGGTTTACGCTACGCGCGCGGTGCTACCGGAGATGCGGCCGCTGCCCGCGGGCCGGATCATCCACGTCGCCAGCACCGCGGCGCTCAAGGCCTATGCATACGTGAGCGCCTACACCGCAAGCAAGCACGCGCTGCTCGGCCTCACCCGCGCGCTGGCCCTTGAGCTGGCGCGCACGCGCATCACGGTCAATGCCCTGTGTCCGGGCTATACCGACACGGGCATCGTGCGCGACGCGGTCGCGACCATCGTCGCCAAGACGGGCCGTAGCGAAGCGGCCGCGCTGGCGACGTTCACCGACTCCAATCCGCAAGGCCGGCTGATCGCGCCTGACCACCTGGCCGGCGCGGTCCAATGGCTGATCTCGGACGCCGCACAGGCGGTCACCGGGCAAGCGCTAGTCGTCGCCGGCGGCGAAATCATGTGAGGTGCCAATGAACAGTTTCGATCCCGGCAGCTATGCCGCCGAGCATTTCGCGTTCGTCTTCGCCGAAGGCGTCGCGACCATTACCTTGAACCGGGCCGAGCGGAAGAACCCGCTTACGTTCGCTTCGTACGCCGAACTGCGCGATCTTTTCCGCGCCTTTGCCTATGCGCCTTCGGTCAAGACAGTAGTGATTGCCGGTGCCGGCGGCAACTTCTGCTCGGGCGGGGACGTGCATGAGATCATCGGACCGCTGACTCAGATGGCGATGCCCGAGTTGCTCGCATTCACCCGGATGACCGGCGATCTGGTCAAGGCGATCCGGCGCTGCCCGCAGCCTGTGATCGCGGCGGTCGAAGGGGTTTGCGCGGGCGCCGGCGCGATCCTCGCGATGGCAGCGGACGTGCGTTATGCCGCCCCCGACGCAAAAGTCGCATTCCTGTTCACCCGCGTGGGCCTGGCCGGCGCCGACATGGGCGCCTGCGCCATTCTTCCCCGGATCATCGGCCAGGGCCGCGCTGCCGAATTGCTCTACTCGGGCCGCGCGTTCTCCGCCGAAGAGGGCGAGCGCTGGGGCTTCTTCACGCGCATCTGCGCCAAGGAGGAGCTGCTTAGCGACGCCATGGAGTTTGCCGCAACGCTCGCGAGCGGGCCGACTTTCGCGCACGCGATGACCAAGAATCAGCTCGAGATGGAGTGGGCGCTGCCGATCGACACCGCGATCGAGGCGGAGGCCCAGGCGCAGGCTATTTGCATGCAAACCAACGACTTCGAGCGCGCCTATGAAGCCTTTGCGGCCAAGCGGACACCCGAATTCAAGGGCGATTGAGATGGCCGACCGCAGCTTCTTGGAATGGCCGTTCTTCGACCAACGCCACCGCACGTACTGCGACGAGCTATCGGCGTGGTGTCGCGCGCACGAAAGCGCGCTCCACCGCGAGAGCGGCGACGTCGATGCCGATTGCCGTGCGCTCGTCGGCCTGCTCGGCGGCACCGGGTGGTTTCGCCACGCGGTACCGGCGCAATATGGCGGCGCGAGCAGCCAGATTGACGTTCGGACACTGTGCCTCACCCGCGAGACGCTCGCTTATCATTCGGGTCTCGCCGATTTCGTTTTTGCCATGCAAGGATTGGGCACGGGCGCCATTAGCCTGTTCGGGGCCGACGCTGTGCGTGCAGCTTACTTACCCCAGGTGGCCAGCGGGAAAATGATCGCCGGCTTCGCGCTATCGGAGGCCGCGGCGGGCTCGGACGTCGCCGCGATGGCGACCACGGCGACCCGGGTCGCTGGCGGTTGGCGGATCGACGGTGAGAAGACGTGGATTTCTAATGGTCCCATCGCCGATATCCTGACGGTGTTCGCCCACAGCGGCGAGGCCCCCGGTGCGCGCGGAATATCCGCTTTCGCGGTCCCCACCAACACGCCAGGATTTTCAGTCGCGGAGCGGATCGAGGTGATCGCGCCGCATCCGTTGGCGACCGTTCGGTTCGACAAATGCTTCGTGCCCGACGACCATTTGCTCGGGCGCGCCGGCGAGGGATTCAAAGTCGCGATGGCCACGCTCGACATGTTCCGCTCGACCGTCGGCGCCGCGGCACTGGGGTTCGCCCGGCGAGCCACCGATGAAGCGGTCGAGCGAGCGACGTCGCGCAAGCTGTTCGGAGCAACGCTCGCCGATCTTCAGCTGAGCCAAGCCGCGATTGCCGATATGGCGCTGGGTAACGATGCGAGCGCGCTGCTGATCTACCGCGCGGCGTGGGCCAAGGACGCGGGGCAGCCGCGGATCACGCGCGAAGCGGCGATGGCGAAGCTGTACGCGACAGACACCGCGCAAGTCACGATCGACAAAGCGGTGCAATTGTTCGGGGGAGCAGGGGTGGTAAGCGGCAACATGGTCGAACGGCTTTACCGCGAGGTCCGCGCGCTCAGGATCTACGAGGGCGCGAGCGAAGTGCAAAAGGTGGTGATCGCGCGGGCGGCGATCGCCGAAGCGGCGAGCGGGGTCGGCCGATGAGAACCCTGCTTCCCCCCGGCTGGCCGCGGCCCAAAGGCTACTCCAACGGGATCGAGGCACGCGGACGCCAGGTGTTCGTCGCCGGCTTGATCGGTTGGGATGCCGATGAACGTATCGTCGCGAGCGACCTTCCGGGCCAATTTGAGCAGATCCTGCTCAACCTCGTCGCCATCCTGGGCGAAGCGAACGCGCGCCCGGAGCACGTGGTCCGTATGACCTGGTACATCACCGACAAGCAGGCGTACCTGCGGGAAGCGAAGCGGATTGGCGAAATCTATCGCTCAGTCATGGGGCGAGTGTTTCCGACAATGGCGGTGGTTCAAGTGGTCGCGTTGATCGAGGACGCAGCGCTAATTGAGATCGAAGCCACGGCAGTCGTTCCAGACTGAATCGCACGTCTCCCGCATTAGAAGGACCAAAGTGCATGAGTGGCACCAGCCGATTTGATTGGGCCGATCCATTTCTCTTTGACGATCAGTTAGACGACGATGAGCGAATGATCCGGGACACTGCGCGCGGCTATGCCGAGGACAAGTTGGCCCCGCGCATCATCGACGCGTTCCAAAACGAGGTCACCGATCCAGCCATCTTCAGCGAGATGGGCGCACTTGGTCTGTTGGGCCCGACACTTCCCCAAGAATACGGCGGGGTCGGTGCAAGCTATGTCGCTTACGGGCTTATCGCGCGCGAGGTGGAGCGCATCGATTCGGGCTATCGCTCGATGATGAGCGTGCAGTCTAGCTTGGTGATGTACCCCATTCACGCATACGGCTCGGAGGAGCAAAAGCAGAAATATTTGCCCAAGCTCGCGCGTGGCGAATGGATCGGCTGCTTTGGATTGACGGAGCCCGATGCGGGCTCGGACCCTGGGAGCATGACAACCCGCGCCGTGAAGACCTCGAGCGGCTACCGCCTATCCGGCTCCAAGACCTGGATCAGCAATTCGCCGATCGCGGATGTTTTCATTGTCTGGGCCAAGTCCGACCGTCATGGTGGTGGCATTCGCGGTTTCATCCTCGAAAGAGGTATGAAGGGTCTCGAAGCGCCCAAGATCGAGGGTAAGCTCTCGCTGCGCGCGTCGATTACCGGCATGATTCTGATGGACGATGTCGAGGTCGGCGAAGACGCGCTGCTGCCCCACGTGCAAGGGCTTAAAGGGCCGTTCGGATGCCTCAACCGCGCACGCTATGGAATCAGCTGGGGAAGCATGGGCGCGGCCGAATTCTGCTTACACGCAGCGCGGCAGTATGGCCTCGATCGCGTTCAATTCGGCAGGCCGCTCGCGGCCACCCAGTTGTATCAGAAGAAGCTGGCCGACATGCAGACCGAGATCGCGCTTGGACTTCAAGCGAGCTTGCGGGTCGGCCGCCTGATGGATGAGGGCAAAGTCGTGCCGGAGATGGTGTCGATTGTTAAACGCAACAATGTCGGCAAATCGCTCGAGATCGCTCGGATGAGCCGCGACATGCACGGCGGCAATGGCATCTCAGGAGAATACCATGTGATGCGCCATTTGATGAACTTGGAGACGGTCAACACCTACGAAGGTGCACACGACGTCCACGCTCTCATCCTTGGCCGGGCGATAACCGGTCTGGCCGCATTCTAGGGGCATCTTAGCAAGCCCTTGCCCCGCTCGCCCGCCGCCATCCTCTCCCATCTTAGCCGAGTTGGCCTACCGCGATACCGAATGTGCGCAATGGGTGGTTAGCGGACATTCGGGCAGGCCTCCTCGGCGGGGAGCTTGAGCCGCCAGCAGACCCTGGGCTAACCAGAAATCGCGACAGTAAAAGGGGTCGCCTGCCAGCGACAAGAAGCCGCTGGAATGACATCAACTCATGGCCTTGTGCAGTGAAAAGTCCGGGCCGATCGCTCGGCCCGGACTTCCCGGGAGGACCTGCGCCGCAGGAGGGGGGTTATTCGGCGCGGTCGGGGCTCTCGTTCTGCTTTTCTTGCTGGCGGGCAGTCTTTTCGAGCTTGCCCTCGCTCATTGCCGAGACCAGCAGCGACCCTTCGCCCGTGAAATTGGCGGCCGGAACCGTCGCGGGGCCGTCTTCGGTCATCACGATGACATGATGGACTTGGCCGCGGGCGTCCGCGAGCACGCTGCTCACGGTGCCGATCCGCTCCCCATCGTCGTCGCTGACGGGCATGCCACGGGAGATGTCGAAAGTGCTCGCGGCCTGACCTGCGGCGCTGCCCGCCAGCGCCAGCTGCCCTGCGGCGCCCGAGAAGGTGCCGCCCGCGGCGCCTGTCGCCAAGCCGGCGACCCCGCCGACAAGGCTGCGGGCCTGACCGGCCGCACCGCGTGCCGTGCCGGCGGCGCTACCGGCTATTCCGCGCACGGCGTCCGTGCCAAGCAGCTGCGCATCGGCCTGGCCCGAACCGCTGGCCTCGCCGCTTCCGCTCGCGGAGCCGGTCAGGCTACCGAGCGGTGCAGCCACCGTCTGGTCAACCGATCCAGAGCCCTCCGCCGAGGCGCTGCGGCGGGTCGATACTCGGCCCGACTTGCGATCGACGCTTTGCGAACCCTCGGTCGCTCCGCGGACGGAGCCAGCGCCGCGAGTGATGGTCTCTACGCTGCGGGTCGGCAGGTTGAGCGTGCCTGCTCCGCTGAGCGTGCCGCCCAGCTGGCCGCCCAAACCGCCACCACCGAGCAGCTGCGCCTGAGCCGGGGACGCCGCCAAGAGAAGGGCGGCGGTGCTGAAGAAGATGGCTTTCATCGGAATGTTCCTTTTCCCGTTTTCGAACCGGAGGGCATTCGCGCCCTCCATTCGAAAGGAAAACGGAGCGGTCTGCTCGATCCATCCCTCGCCTTCTAATAAATTGCTTAAAGCGCTGATACTTCAGCGACACTTCCCGCACAAGAGGCCGCGCCCGTAAACACTGTCCGGGCCCTTCTTGCCGAGGTCGACCGTTTCCTTGTCGACCGCAGTCTGCCAATCGCCGCCTATGGCTGCAGCGATCCTCGCGGCAGCGAGCGGGGCAGCAAATGACGTGCCGCGCAGTTTCACAGAGCGGCCGTTTGCGTCGGAGCCGGTGATGTCCGCCCCGGGAGCAGCGTAGTCGAGGTCGATCGCGCGACCAGCCTCAATAAGCGCGCGATTGCGGCTATCGACTCCGGTCACTGCAACTACGCCAGGGTAGCTAGCAGGATAAGCCGGCGGCGCAGCGGGACCGTCGTTGCCCACCGCCGCCACGATCACCACGCCCTTGCCGCGCGCCGCGCCGATAGCCCGTGCGAGCAACGGGTTGTCCGGGCCGACGAGGCTGACCGTGACGACCTTTGCCCCGTTCGCAACCAGCCAGCCCAGCCCCCGTGCCACCGCAGTCGCGCTCCCGCCGGCGGGATCGGTGCCATAGACATCCGCCACCGCCACCGAGCGCACGCCTGCGCGTTTGAGCAGCGATACCACCGCGCTTCCGTGGTTGCTGGCGACGGGCGCGCCTTTGGAAAACCCCTTGCTGGCATCAACCGCGAGGCCGCTCGCGGGCGCGCCGTCGATCACGCCCACCCGCGTGGCAATGGGCACGGCATAGGATTTTTCGGCGCCAGCGGACGGTGCTCGCCCCGCCTGCTCATAGATATGGTCCGGTGTCCATTGCGCGCCCGGTGCAGCACGTTCGATCAGCGCCGCGGCGTCGCGCATCTTTGCGCCAGCGGGTAGCTGGAGCCGGGTGACGGATACATCGAGGCCCTCGATCGCCTCTTCGCCCAGGACGCGAAAGCCAAGCGTGCGCAGCCCACCGAGGGCGATGTCGCTAGGCCCGAAGATCAACACCTCGCCGCGCCGCGCGGCATACCCGTCGCGCGTCAACTCGAGCACCTTGGGATTGGCGCGCACGAGGTTTTCGAGGCGAGTTTCGCGCAGCGCGGCCAGAGCGCGGCCAGCGTCGGCCAGGACTGGCTCCACCACGCGCGTCACTCGATCGATGCTCCGCCCGAGAGCTCCTGTGGGGAGGGGCACGCTGGGGAGCGCAAGTTGCGCCGCAGCGGGGCTCGCGAGCAACAGCAGGGGCATCGCAAGGCGGAAAATCTGCTTGTCCATCGTTCACCCAGTAAGGTTTTTGCGCTTAACAGGGATGGAACGAAGCGGGCCAGCCGTTTCATCCACTAGAACCTTCGACAAGGAAGGCCAGGACCGATCGCTATCGGCTTCGAAGACGAAATGGTCGCGCTGCTCCCCCGCCTGCGACGCTTCGCGGCTGGGCTGGCGCGCGACCGTGCGGATGGCGACGACCTGGTGCAGTTGACAGTGGAACGGGCGCTGGCCTCCCGCACGCAGTGGCAGGAGGGTACGCGGCTCGACAGTTGGATGTACCGGATCATGCGCAATATCTGGATCGACGAGGGCCGTAGCCGCACCCGCCGCGCCCAGACGTTCGTAAGTGAAGAAGCGGGACTCGCGGTTGGCGGCGACGGCGGGCAGGAGGCGGCAGCCGAGCTCGGCGCAGTTGGCCGGGCCATGCAGCAGCTTCCGCACGACCAGCGCGAAGCGGTCATGCTGGTTCTTGTCGAGGGGTACAAATACGCCGAAGCGGCCGAAATTGTCGGTTGCCCTGTTGGTACGCTTACGTCGCGGCTGGGCCGGGGGCGTGACGCTTTGATGATACTGCTTGGAGAAGCGGCATGACACATGACCGGGACACGGTTCGCGCATACGTCGATGGCGAGCTGGATGATATCTCCGCCGCGCGCATGGCGCGGGCGGCGAATGCCGATCCAGAGTTTGCCGCGTCGGTCGCAACTGAGCAGCTACTGCGCGATGCGTTGGTCAGCCATTTTGCGCCTATGCTCGGCGAGCCGGTCCCTGAAAGGCTGACCGCGCCGATCGATGCCGCGCGCAAGGTCGTCTGGCTCGACGAAGCGCGCAAGAAACGTTTCGGATTCAACGCGATGACGTTGCGTTGGGCCGGACCTGCGATAGCCGCGGCCTTGATTTTGACGGTATTGACCCCCGGCTCGGGCGGAAGCCAGACCGAGACCCGGGACGGCCTGACCTTTGCGGCGAACGATCTGGAGCAAGCACTCGACAACCAGCTGGTTGCCGAACAGCAAGGCGGTGACACCACGCGCGTGCTGCTCAGTTTCGCTGATCAAAAAGGTGATCTGTGCCGTGGGTTCGCGCGGGCGGACGTGTCAGGGATTGCCTGCCGCGAACAGGGTGGGTGGCACCTTCGCGTGCAGCGCGACGGGGTCGACGTGGCAGGGGGCGACTATCGCCAAGCTAGTTCGGTCGACAACGCGATCATGGTCGCCGCACAGAACCTAGCGGCCGGGCCCGCTCTCGACGCACAGCAGGAACGCTTAGCGAAAGACCGAGGCTGGAGAGTTCGGTGACGACACTCGCGTCGGACTGGCAGTTTACTGAACACCAGCTTGCCGTGGTGATAGGCCATTGCCTCGTCGCCGATGAAATTGCCGGGGGACGGTCTCGCCAAAGGCGCTAATCCGACTGGGTTAGCACTCAGGAAATGACGCGATGGATTAATCCGTCGCTCCCGCTCGTTTGCATGGTGAGCGACCCCATTTCGGAGATCACCTGTGCGATACGCCATTATCATTGCCGCCCTTCTTGGCGCCATCCCTGCGCTTGCACAGGAGCCTGCCGCTCGCGCGCCCGGAACCGAACCTCAAGCGCGGTCGCAACTCGATTTGTCCGCCGGCGTCGAATTTGAGCGCGGCGATTTCGGGACGGGATCCCAAATCGAAAAGACCACGTTCCCTTTAGCGGTCGAAGTGGCCAAGGGGCGGATCCGCGCCAGCGCGCAATTGCCTTGGGTTCGCGTGACTGCACCGGGAAATGTGATCGCACCGACGGGACCTTTGGGCTTGCCAATCCTAGTGGACCCTACGCGTCCCGCCACGCAAAACACCCGTAAAGGCCTCGGGGACTTACGCGTGGGGGCTGCTTACGATTTGCCATTCCAAGGCGCCTTCGCCAGTGTGCGGGCGGGGGCCAAGCTGCCGACCGCTTCGGTGACCAACGGCCTTGGTACGGGCAAAACCGACTACTTGCTCGGCGCCGATGTCGCCAAGCCGCTCGGCGTCGTGACGCCATTCGCTGGCATGACGTACACCGTGGCGGGTGATCCCGAAGGCTTTGAATTGCGTAATTCGTTCTCTGGGCAGGCCGGAGCGGCGCTCCGCCTGAGCAAGTCAACCAGCGCACAATTGGGCTACGCCTACGCGCAGAGCCCGGTTGAGGCGGGTAAGGATGATCAACGCATCGTGGGCGGATTGAACGCAGGTGTCGGCAAAAGCCTATCCTTGGGCGTATATGGATCGGGTGGGCTCAGCCCGAGCGCCCCTGACGTGGGTGGGGGCGTCACTCTTGGCCTGAAGTTTGGCCGGTGAAGGAGAGAAGCAGTACGCGGATCGAACGAGGACTGTTTTTAAGCAGCAGCGCTATCAGTGTGACCGATATGGGGTGCGAAGCAGCCGCTTGAACGAGCCCAGACGAATGTCCCCAATGGGTCGTTTGCGGACATCGGTAGGGAGCGTGCTAGCGCGCTCAGATAAAGTCGAAAACCACAGCTAGCGCTAATATGAGGGCGATTAACGCGCCAACCTTTATCGCTCTGTTCCTGCGCATTCGGTCTCTCCTGTTCGACGGAGCTTCTGGCACCCTCATCGGAACCAAGAGAGCTGTAAAAGTCACCCCCCGACCCGAGCGTCCGCAGTGGGGTCGAACGCGGACGTCGCCACCTTAAACGGAAGCCCGGCGTTCAACCCTTACCGGCCAAACCATTACCTGCCAATGATCCGAACATCGGCGTCCATTCCAATATCTGGAGGTCATCTATCAAACCCTCGAGGAAAAACGGGTCTAATTCGATCAGTCGCCGCGCTTCATCGGCGTCTCCAACGGTCATGATGATAAAGCCCCTTCGTTTGCCGAGACCGTTGACCGGCCCAGAAGCGCGGATTTGCCCGGCATTGATTAGCTTCTAAAGGAAGGAGACATGGGCAGCCACGTGAAGCCCCCGACCTTCGCCATCAGGGTGGGTCATTGTTACGAGAAAATACCGCAACTGCATCTCCTTTCGGATCGAGATGCCGCTTCGCGGTTATCTCCGCAATGGAACGTTGGCCCAGACTCAGCCCAATGTCCGTAATGGGTAGGTAGCGGACATTCCGGCCACCCCTCATTTCTCTGCGGCGCCCATTTCCCCGCGGAGGTTTGTCAGCCTGGCCGGTCAACTCCTGGCGCGAACACTCCTAGCGGATCTCGTCGGCGCTGAGCCCGATGTGCTCGAGTTCGCGCGCCACGCCTGCCAGTTGCGCTGCTGTCGCCCCAGCACCATCGCCGATGGCGTTGACGATGCCTTCCACCCGGCGCAGTCGCTCCGCTTCATCGCTGGCCTGCTTGAGCACGGTCGCAATCGCACCAATAGCTGCAATCGCGATCAGCAGTGGGCTTCGAAACGCCGCGATGATGCGTGAGCCGACCTGCGGCAACAACTGCAGGATCTGGCCGCCCTGCTGCGCGAACGCCTGCATGACCGACGTGCCGGACGCGACCTGCGTCACCAGATCGTTCACCTGGTAGCCGAGGTTCGTGAGTTCGTAGGGCTTGAGACCGAACAGCGCTACCTTGCCCTGCTCGCCCTTGCCGACACGGTTCACCGCCGCGCGCGCGTTGTCCGCCTCCACGCGGAGACGTTGTAGCGCGTCGGCGTGCTGCGCGGTCGTCAGCAGCCCGTCGCGCTGCGCCTTGGCGAGGAACTGCGTCTCCTGTGCCAACTTGCGCTCGACCGCCGCGAGGGGATCGAGGCGAGCCTGCAACCGGGCGAGTGACTGCGCCGCAGCGTCTTCGGTGCGCAGCAGGTCGGCCAGTGCGGTCTGGCGGGCTTCGATGGCGGCGGTCCCCGGCTCACTGTCGAAGAACGCCCGGGCGCGCGAGGCGCGGGTAAGTTCGTCCTGCGCGGCGATCTGAGCACGCAGTCCGGCTGACTCTGCCTCGGCCGCCGCAGCAGTCTTGAGTGAGGCGCGCGCGGACTCGTCGCCGAACGAGGCCAGTGCTGCTTCGGCGGTGTTCGCGTTCGAAGCGATCTCGCGGAACGCACGCTGCTGCTCAACGAGCGCGCTCTCCTGTGTCGACAGGGTCCGGGTCAGCTTCGAATGCTGCTGCTCGAGATCGCGAGCGGCTTGCTGCGCAGCCTGTAGCGCCGCAACTTTCGCAGCGCCGTCGCCCCCGCCGAGACGCGCGCCTACGATGTTCGTCTGGGCGCTCTCGATTGCGCTGCGGACTGCGTTCAGCTGGTTCTGGACAGCTGCCAGTTCGGAGGCGGTGCGGGTGATGGCAGCGTGTTGCCCGTCGATCGCGGCCTCGGCGCGGTTCGACGGGGCGACCACGAGACCTGTGACGCGTTCGAACTGAGTCATTTGCTGGGCGAGTTCGCCGAGTGTGCCGGCCATGCTGCGCCCACTGGCCGCAGTGCCCTTCTGCTTGATGTCCAGATTGCTGAGTTCGGCGGCGACGGATGCCAGCGCGCGCGACGCTTCGTCCTTCGCCCTGATGATTAGCTCAACGTCGCGCTTCGCCATCAGTTGATTTCCTCGGGTCGCAGAGCTTTGACCCGGGTAACGATGTCTTGGAGGTCGGTCGGAAGAGCGGCCAGCGAACCGGCGTTGAGGCTCAGCTGAGCGATCGTCGTCAAAGCCTGAATTTGCGTGCCCACCCCAAGGCTTGCAGCTTCTGCAATCCGATCGGGTTCTCGAGCCGCGAGGGCAATCGCATGCGCAACCGCATCAGCCATCTCTAAGAATATCGTCGTTGCGCCGTATGCTCGCTGAACCTCATTTGATCCCTCCAGCAAAGATGCATGGAGCTCGATCATATCGAAGAGATGGACGATGTGCTGGCGTCGAAGCTCCGCAAGGTCTGAAGCTGACAGGGGTCCAACTTCAAAGGTGGTTGGCCCGTTGGCGATGGTTGCAGTGGCGTTAGAAAGGTCGGCCAAGGCCATGGCATTCACTCCAGGTCAGGAGTGATTTATGGCGCTCCGTCGTAAGACGATCTACGTCCTTGCTACCCAGCAAACGTATTGTGCGAGCAAGATCTCACGCGGACAGATTCAAGTCACGGAATCGCCGATGGTGGCGATTTAGTGGCGATTCAGTTCAAATGGGTAGGTCAGCTTACATAGGGCCCTACGGCTCAAGCTGCTGTTCTCCACTGGTCGGGACGAGAGGATTCGAACCTCCGACCCCCACACCCCCAGTGTGATGCGCTACCAGGCTGCGCTACGTCCCGAGCCAGTGGAGGCGCGCCTATAGGTCGCGACTTTCGGCATGGCAAGGCGTGGCGGATGTGCAACGGCTGCCGATTGATTGCCCTCTTTGCACGATGCTGCTAGGCGCGCCGCCATTGCCGCCGAGGGTTCGATACCTACCTTGCCGGCGACCCTCATTCGTTCGAACGGACCGATTTGACGATGCTCGATATTCTCGCTGCGGCGACCGGCGCCGAGGCGCCCCCGGTATGGATCAGCTGGCTGCCGATCGTCGGCATGATCGCGATCTTCTGGTTCCTCCTGATCCGCCCGCAAATGCGCCAGCAGAAAGCGCACCGAACCAAGATCGGCGGGCTCAAGAAGGGCGACCAGGTGGTCACCGCCGGCGGCCTCGTCGGCAAGGTGCTCAAGGTCGACGAGCACTACGTCGACCTTGAGCTCGGCCAGGGGGTCAAGGTCAAGGCGGTCAAGGCCACCATCGGCGACGTGATCCCGCCGGGCGGCACCTCCGCCGCTAACGACTAGGCGAAGCCTGACGATGCTCGATTTCCCGCGCTGGAAGAAGGTTTGGCTGTCGCTTGTGACCGCCGCCTTGGCGCTCGCCGCGCTGCCTTCGCTGTTCGCGCTCGCCAACCTGCCGTGGCCCGCCGCGATCCCCGCCCCGCTGGTCAACTTGGGACTCGACCTCGCCGGCGGCAGCCATATCCTGCTCGAGGCCGAATCCGGCCAGATCGCCGCCCAGCGCCTCGAGAACATGGAAGAAACCGTGCGCACGACGATGCGCCAGGCCGACCCGCGCATCCGCATCAGCGAAGTGTCGTCGAACAATGGCAGCCTCAGCTTCATGGTCGAGGATACCGGCCAGGTCGACCGCGCGCGCGAACTGCTACTGCCGACGATCAACGGGCTCGGTTCGGTGCGCGAATGGGATCTGCAGGTGGTCGACGGCACGCGTTTCGTGCTCGCCCCAACCGACCAGGGGCTGAACGCGGCGGTCGACAACGCGATGCAGAGCGCGACCGAGGTGGTACGCAAGCGGATCGACGCGCTGGGCACGCGCGAGCCGACGATCTTTCGCCAGGGCGATACCCGCATCGTCGTCCAGGTGCCCGGCCTGCAGGACCCGCAAGCGCTGAAGGACCTGCTCGGCCAGACCGCCAAGCTGGAATTCAAGCTGGTCGACGAAACCGCGCTGCCGAGCGATGTGCAGCAGGGCATCGCGCCCGCCGGCAGCCAGATTTATCCTTTCGCCGACGACACCCCGACCGTCGGGCAGACGATCGCGGTGCGCCGCCTGGGCGGGATCAAGGGCGACAACCTGGTCAACGCCCAGCAGAGTTTCGACCCGCAGACCAACGAGCCGGTGGTGACGATCCAGTTCGACCAGCAGGGCGCGGCCAAGTTTGCCCAGTTGACGACGCAGAACGTCAACAAGCCGTTCGCGATCATCCTAGATGAAAAGGTGCTGTCAGCGCCCAACATCAACGAGCCGATCCGCGGGGGGACCGCGCAGATTTCCGGCGGCTTCAGCGTGGAAGGGGCCAATGCGCTGGCGATCGCGCTGCGATCCGGCGCGTTACCGGTCGATCTGACAGTGATCGAGGAGCGCACTGTCAGGCCCGAACTGGGCATCGACTCGATCAAGAAGGGCGGCATCGCGCTGGCCGTGGGGCTCACACTGCTGATGGCGTTCATGGTTCTGACCTACGGCCGGTTCGGCGTGTACACCTGCCTTGCGCTGGTCATCAACCTGCTGATGATCCTGGGCGTGATGGCCTATCTGGGCGAGGTCGCGGCGCTCACGCTGCCGGGCATCGCCGGGCTGGTGCTGACGGTCGGCGCGGCGGTCGACGCCAACGTGTTGATCAACGAGCGAATCCGCGAGGAACGCGCGCGCGGGCGCGGCGTGGTCCAGGCGGTGGAGACCGGTTACAAGGAAGCCAGCCGGGCGATCTTCGACGCCAACATCACCAACACCATCGCCGCGGTGATCATGTTCCTGTTCGGCAGCGGCCCGATCCGCGGCTTCGCGGTAGTGTTGATCATCGGCATCGCCACATCGGTGTTCACCGCGGTCACGCTGACCCGCATGTGGGTGGCCGGATGGCTCCGCCGCACGCGCCCCACCGACATCGTGCTGTAGGAGGGACGCCGGCATGAAACTTCTCAAGCTCATTCCCGACAACACCAACATCCGCTTCCTGCGCTGGCGAGTGCCGTTCTACGCGATCAGTCTGTTGCTGATGGCGGCCTCGGTCGGGCTGATGTTCACCAAAGGGCTCAACCTCGGCGTCGATTTCGTCGGCGGACAGATGATCCGCATGACCTTCGTCGACCAGCAGGCCGCGCCGATCGCCGACTTGCGCGCACGGATCGACGGGCTTGGCTACGGCGAGCCGGTTATTCAGCAATTCGGCCAGCTCAACGAGATTTCGGTTCGCATGCGCCTGCCGGCAGATTCATCGAACCGCACCGCGGTGGCCGAGCGAATGACCCGCGAGATTGTCTCGACCGTGCGCGGGGCCTATCCCCAAGTCCGCATTGACGGGTTGGATTCGGTTTCGGGCAAGGTTTCAAGTGAGCTGTTCGAAAGCGGCATGTGGGCGCTGATCCTCGCCGCGATGGGCATCTCGATCTACATCTGGATTCGCTTCGAATGGCAGTTCGGGGTGGGCGCGCTGTTCGCGCTGGTCCACGACGTGACGCTGACGCTGGGGATGTTCTCGCTGACGCAGATGGAGTTCGACCTCAACATCGTCGCCGCGCTGCTGACGCTGATCGGATATTCGCTGAACGACAATATCGTGGTCTACGACCGCATCCGGGAGAACCTGAAGAAGTTCCGCCGGATGCCGATCACCGAGCTGCTCGACCTGTCGGTCAACGAGACGCTGAGCCGCACCGTAGTGACCTCGCTGTCGCTGCTGATCACGCTGGTCGCGCTGCTGGTGCTGGGCCCGGACGTGATCTTCGGCTTCACCGCGGCGATTACGCTGGGCATCTTCGTCGGCACGTACAGCTCGATCTACATGTCGACCCCCATCCTGATCTGGCTGGGGGTGACATCGGACAGTTTCGTGCCGAACGAAGGCCCCGACCGCGCCGAACGCACCGCGCGGGGCGAGACCTAGGCCAGCAGTCCATCGTAATATCGGGCCAGCGCCGCGGCGTTGGCCTGCCAGCTGAACCGGTCCGCGATCGCCGCGACCGCCTCGCGCTGCGGCGGGTCGGCGAGCAGATCATGCACGCCGCGGGCAATTGCCGCTGGATCGGGCGCGACGATGCGGCCGGCCTCGGGCGCGGTCACCACATCCCGCGCGCCGCCCGCGTCGGTGATCACCAGCGGGGTGCCGCAAGCGAGCGCTTCGACCCAGGCGTTGGCGAGGCCCTCGCTGGACGATGGCAGGACCATCGCATCGGCGGCCGACAGCACCAGCGGCAGCAGGTCGTGGTCGAGGCTGCCGAGGAAGTGCACCCGCGCCGCGACCCCTCGCGTCCGGGCGAGCGCGCGCAGCGCGGCTTCGTCGTCGCCCCGACCGACCAGCAGCAGGACGGTTTCGGGCGGCAATAGCGTGAGCGCCTCGATCACCAGCGCCTGGCCCTTGCGCGGGATCAGCGCGCCGACGGTCGCCAGCACCGGTGCGCCATCGGGCAAAGCCACCCCTAGTTCCTTGCCCAGGCGGCGGCGCAATTGCGCGTGCTGCAGCGGGCGAAAGCGGTCGCGGTCGAGCCCGGTGGTGTGGACCGTGATCTTCGCGCGCGGCAGGCCGATCGCGGCCATGTCGTCCGCCAGCGCGCCGCACACCGCGAGCAGGCCCGCCGCCTGTTCGCCCGCCGCCAGCATCCGGGTGCGCGCCCATGGCTGTGCGCCCCAGTAATGGATGTCCGCCCCGCGCGCCTTGACCGACAGCGGCACGCCGAGGTCGGCAGCGATCCGCGCGGCGGCGGGGCCGTCGGGATAGAAGAACTGCGCATCGACCAGATCAAACGGGGTTTCGGCGTGGAGCCGGCGCGCAAGCGGCAACACCGCGCGGGCGATCAGCGCGGGGTTCATCCGTCCACCCAATCTGGGGATCAACGGGAAGGTCGGCCGGTGGACCGCAACGCCGCGCTCGGTGCTGCTGACCGCGGCGCGCTTCAGCGCCCGGTAACGCCCGAACGCGAGCGGCGGCACGCCGACCGGGTTGATCACCGTGATCGCCCAGTCGCCGCCCGCTGCGAGCGCTTCGAGGCTGCGCGCGACGAATGTGCCGAAGCGCGGGCTGGCGGCGTTGGGATAGAGCGTCGAGAGCGAGAGGACGCGCTTCACCGCACCCTCACAGGCGGCGGACGAGCATCTCAGCGACCGCGATCCACGCCGGATCGTCGACCACCTGCTGCTTCTGCCCCGCGCCCACCGGCAGTACCCCGACTTTGCCGCCCTGCCGGTCGATCAACCGCCCGAAGGCGAAGCGCCCGCCCTTGCGCGGGACCAGCACGTCGCGGTTGATCGCCCGGCCAGCGTCCTCGGGCGCGATCTGGCGCAGCCACAACTGATCGCCCGCGCGGTATTCGCCCGCTCCGGACTCGATCGCCAGCACCACCCGCACCCCTTCGCCGCCGAGTTCGGTCGGGGTCAGCGCGTCGCGCTGCGCGGCCAGCGCCTCGGCCCCGCCATCGGTCAGCTGCGCGACCACTTGCGCGCGGGCGTTGGCTTCCGATCGCACGAGCATTTCCGGATCGACCCCCAGCGCCCCGGCGATGCGGTCCATCCACTTGATCGACAGGTTGCGCATGCCGGTTTCGAGGCGGCCGATGGTCTGCGGGGTGGTCGGCGGATCGCACGCCTCGGCGAGGTCGGCCAGCGTCATGCCCTTGTCGCGCCGGATGTCGCGGATGCGGTTAATCACGGACGGCTCCTAACCAAATCGGTTTTTCACTTTCCTACAGGGCGGTGGATTTGGCAAGCCGCGAATCGTCCTGACAGGAGAACCGAATGCGCCGTCACCTCGTCGAACGCGAACTGACCGATGAAGGGCCGCGCCGCTCGGGCGATGCCCGCGGCAAGCGGCGCACGGTGACCGTCAACCTCGCCGAATCGCCGATCGCCTGGCTGCACGCGCGCGGGCACCTGGAAGGCCGGCTGTTCGACGCCGGCGAGCGGCTGCGCGCCGACTACGAACGCGCGCAGCTCGCCCCCAGCGTGACGATGCGGTGGGACCCCGTGCGGGTTAGGACCACCGGCGACGGCGGGCTGACCTCGGGCGAAAAGCAGATCGCCGCCAAGGCCCGCTTCGACGGCGCGCTGGCGCTGGCCGGGCCGGGCCTTTCCGATGTGCTGTGGCGGGTCGTCTGCGCGTGCGAGAGCCTGCCTCACGCCGAGCGCGCGATGGACTGGCCGGCGCGCAGCGGCAAGGTCGTGCTGCGCCTCGCGCTGGCGCGGGTGGCCGATTTCTACCGGATCGGGTGAGGGCGAGTTTCTTGCCCAGGACAGTGTGCCAAGTGTGCCAAGTCCTACACCAAGGGCGCGTCTTAGCCCTTCCGCGCGGCCCGGTCGGCGCGAGCGAGAACGCGTCCGGTCTGTAGCGTCTGGACCACGAAGACGATCACCAGGATCGCCGCCATTGCGCCGAACAGCAGATCGAACGCGTTATATTCGCCAATCCGCCCGAAGTCGGGGCCGAGCCAGCCCATCGCGGCGGTCAGCGCGACCATGAACAGCCGCCCCTCGGTCGGCCCGGCACCCATGTGCGACAGCAGGAAATCGCCCTGCACCTTGGCGCGCAGGAATGTGTGCACCGCCAGCAAGAGGTACGCGGCGACCGCGAACAGCGCGACATCCATCCGCATGTAGGGGCTCAGCCCCAGCCCGCCGAAAATCACCAGCACCGCCAGCCCGTCGCAGCTGTGATCGATGAAATAACCGTAGCGCGGCCGCTCGATACCCCGATAGCGCGCGATCGTGCCGTCGAGCGAGTCGCCGAACCAGTGCAGCGGGAAGCCGATCGCCGCCAGCCAGAGCCAGGCGGGGTCGAGGTTACTGAGCCAGTAGCCGGCGCCCGAGACGAAGGCGGACACCATCGCGAGCGCCGTCAACAGGTCGGGAGTGAAGGCCTTGGGCAGGCGCGGGCACAGCCAGGCGAGCAGGCGTTGCTCGGACCGGGCCAGCACGCTGCGCTGGATGCGCTCCACGCCCTGTAACGCTTCTGTCATGCGGCTGCATTGCGCCAGACGGCGCGGCGGGCAAGCGAATTCGCGGTCATCCCTCGACCAGCTCCGCCAGCTCCAGCCAGCGCTCTTCGGCGGCATCCTTCTCGGTGCGAGCGGCCGCCAGGCCCTGCATGACGTTTGCGAACCGCTGCGGATCGCGGGCGTAGAGATCGGGGTCCGCCAGGATCGCCTCGTCGCGCGCGATGGCGCTCTCGAGTTCCTCGATCCGCGCCGGCAGCAGCTCGTAGTCGCGCTGGTCCTTGTAAGTGAGCCTGGCGGTGCGCGGCGCGGGCGGGGCGGGGGCCTCGCGCGCCTTCGCAACGCGGGCGGTTCCCGGCTTGGGCGCCGCGGCGGCGGCACGCTTGGCCACCCAGTCCTCGTAACCGCCCGCCACCATGTCGACTCGCCCGCTGCCGTCTAGCCCCAGTGTCACCGTTACCGTCCGGTCGAGGAAGTCGCGGTCGTGGCTGACGATCAGCACGGTTCCGTCGTAGTCGGCGATCACTTCCTGCAGCAGGTCGAGCGTTTCGAGGTCGAGATCGTTGGTCGGCTCGTCGAGCACCAGCAGGTTCGATTTGCGGGCAAACTCGCGCGCCAGCAGCAGCCGGCTGCGCTCGCCGCCCGACAGCGTGCCGATCTTGGCGTCGACGATGGCGGGATCAAACAGGAACTCCTTGAGATAGCCCTGGATGTGCTTGCGCCCATCGCCGACGTCGATCCAGTCGCCGCCTTCGGCCAGCACCTGGCGCACGGTTTTTTCAGGCGACATCAGGCTGCGCTGCTGGTCGATCATCACCCCGGTGAGCTTCTGCGAAATCGTCACCGTGCCGCTGTCGGGCGCGAGGTTCCCGGTGAGCAGGCGCAGCAGCGTGGTCTTGCCCGCGCCGTTCGCGCCGACCACGCCGATCCGGTCGCCGCGCTGGATGCGCAAGCTGAAGTCGCGGATGATCCGCCGCTCGCCATAGGACTTGTTGACCGCTTCCGCGACAATCACCGACTTGGACTTGAAGTCCTCCTCGTGCGCCAGCTTGAGCTTGGCGGTGCCTTGGGGGTCGATCATCGCAGCGCGCGCGCTGCGCATCTGCCACAGCTTCTCGAGCCGGCCCTGGTTGCGCTTGCGCCGCGCGGTGACCCCGCGTTCGAGCCAGTGCGCCTCCAGCTTGAGCCGCGCGTCTATCCGTTCGGCGGCGCGCGCTTCTTCCGCGTAGACCGCCTCCTCCCACGCTTCGTAACCGCCGAAGCCGACCTCCTTGCGCCGCATCGACCCACGGTCGAGCCACAGCGTGGTGGTGGTCAGGCGCTTGAGAAACGTACGGTCGTGGCTGATCGCGACGAACGCGCCGGTGTAGCGCTTGAGCCAGTCCTCGAGCCAGTCGATCGCGGCAAGATCGAGGTGGTTGGTCGGCTCGTCCATCAGCAGCAGGTCGGGGTCCTGCGCCAGCGCGCGGGCGATCGCCGCGCGGCGCCGCTCGCCGCCGCTGGCCCCGGCGACCGGCGTCGCCAGGTCGATGCCAAGCTGGCCGGCGATCGCCTCGACCTCGTGCGGCGCAGGCGGCAGGTCGCCCGCCAGCGCCCAGTCCATCAGCGTCGCGAAGCCGGTCAGGTCGGGCTCCTGCTCGAGCTGTACGATGCGCGTGCCCGGCTTGACCTTGCGCAAGCCGCGGTCGGCCTCGAGCTGCCGGTCGATCAGCTTGAAAAGCGTGGTCTTGCCGACGCCGTTGCGGCCGATCAGCGCAATCCGGTCGCGCGGGCCGATGTGGAGGTCGAGACCGGAAAACAGCCAGCGGCCGCCCTGTTGCAGGCCGAGGCCTTCCCAGCTGAGGATCGGGGGCTGCGCCATGAGGCGCGGCCCCTAGTGGCTGGCGGCGTCGCCCGCAACCTCGCCCGAGGCCGACGATTGCAGGCGGCCCTGGCCTCAGCGACCATCCGCGCGACATCGGCGAGCAGGGCTGGCGCGTCATAGACCACCCCGTCCTTGACCGTCCAACGCACGCCCCCGACCGTCTCGACCGTGTTGCTTGTCCGGTTGAGCCGCTGGAAGCCGGTGCCGTAGAGCACCTTGAGGTTGGCCAGGGGATTCTCCGGCACGATCACCAGGTCGGCGAGCTTGCCGGGCTTGATGCTCCCCATCGGCGGCTCGAACCCCTTGGGATCGTAGATCTCGCGCGCCCCGTCGATGGTCGCCGCGCGGATCACCTCGAGCGGGGAGAGGCCCGCCTCGCGGAGCATTTCGAGCTCGGCAACATAGGCAAAGCCCCAGGTCTGATAGATGTAGCCCGGATCGGACCCCACCGTGACCCGGCCTCCGCGATTCTTGAAGTCGCGGGTGAGGTCGAACCACTTGGCGTAGAAGCCTTTCCACGCGACCTCGGTCTCGCTGGTCCAGTCGTGGTAGTAGCTGCCGTGATTGGTCAGGCTCGGCTGGTAGAAGGCCCACAACGAGGGCAGCGTGTAGTTGTCGTGCCATTCGAGCGTGCGCGCGCGCATCACGTCGCGGCTGGCGACGTAGATGTTGAAGGTCGGGCTCAGCGTGACCTTCTGCTCGACCAGGTCGCCGACGAACGCGTCCCATTTCGCGCTGCCGGGAGCGACCGCCTGGTCGGCGATGCGCGCGACCCAGGCGAAGCGGTCCTGTTCGTCGAAATAATTGAAGTCGGCTGGGTATTCGGGGATCGAGCGGCCGTCGAGCAGGCTTTCGAACAGGCCGTAGAAGTGGGTCACGCCGCCGAGCCCGAGTTCGGCCGCCCTGGCTGCGTTGATCTCCGCCACGCCCTCCTGCTTGAGGTGCGCGACCGTGCCCAGCTTGACCTTCTTCGCCTCGTCAAGCGCGGCAGCGAACACTGCGGGGCTCTCGCCATTGAAGAACTTGACCCCGTCGTACCCCTGCGCCGCTGCCCAACGGACCCAGGCGCGGGCCTTGTCGGGGGTGTCGGGTTCGCCGAGCGACCACTTGTCGCCGAATACCGCATAGGGGACCAGGCGCGGCGCGACGATCGTGTTCGCGCGGCTGCGCGCGGCGTCGGTCAGGTCGTCGCCCGGCCCGAAATAGAACGATACCCCGCGCACCGTGGTCACCCCGTGCGCCAGCCACAGCTTGTAGCCATAGGACGGCTGCGGAGCCTTCGACGGGTCGCCGTTGTGCCCGTGCACGTCGACGAAGCCGGGGAGCACGTACATCCCGCCCGCATCGATCGTCCGCTGCGCCTTGGCGATCACCGCCGCCGGCGCGCCGCCGGGGTGCAGGGCGGCGATACGGTTGCCCGATACCTCGATGTCGACCGGGCGCATCGGCGGCGCGCCGGTCCCGTCGATCACAGTCGCGCCGCGGATCAGCAGCGTGGGGAAGGGGCCTTCGCCTTCGCCCGGCAGCCGGTCGGGGACGCGCTCCATTGTGGCTTGCGCCGAGGCGGGCACTGCCCACGTCAGCGCGGTTGCGACAAGCAAGCTACGAACTCTGCATTGGCCATTTTCCCCCGGACGCGGCTTGTTACTCAACCTGGGGTGCGGAACAAGCGAGTTCAGCGGCGCGTAATGGGCTAGCGTGCAGCCGCGCCCACTTTGAGGAGACTTTCCCATGATCCGCTTCGTTCTTCCGCTCGCGGCCGCCGCCATCGCGGCAGTTCCCGCCGCCGCCGCCGATGTCCAGGTGACCTCGCAAGGTCCGATCGTCGAATTGGCGGTGACCGAGACGGTCAAGGCCAAACCCGACATTGCCGAAGTCAGCGCCGGAGTGACCAGCGAGGCTCCGACCGCGGTCGCCGCGATGCAGGCCAATGCCCAGGCGATGGATGCCGTAGTCGCGCGGATCAAGGCGCTCGGCATTCGCGACGAGGACATCCAGACGACCGGCATCAGCCTCGGCGCGCAGTACGATTACGACAATCAGGGCCGCAATCGCCCCATATTCCGCGCCTACCAGGCGTCCAACCGGGTCAGCGTGATCCTGCGCAAGGTGCCCGATACCGGCCGCGTGCTCGATGCGCTGGTCGCCGCGGGCGCCACCGACCTCAACGGGCCCAGCTTCTCGATCGACGACGATACCGCTCCTCGCGCCCAGGCGCGCAAGGCCGCGTTCGACAAGGCGCAGACGCAGGCGGCCGAATACGCTCGCTGGGCCGGCTTCAGCGGCGTCCGGCTACTGGCGGTGAATGAAGGACACAACCCGGGCCGCCCGATGCCCATGGCCGGGCGCGACATGGCCGCCTCGGTGGAAGCCAAGGACACGGTGGTCGAGCCGGGGCTGGTCGGCACTTCGGTAACCGTGAGCGTGACTTTCGAGATGACCCGCTGAAGCTGAACCGGGCCGGCGGGGCGCATTCACGGGTTGTTCAATGCGCCGCGCCTAGGCATCGGGTGTCATGAAGACCTATGTCGCCTCGATCCTTGCCGCCGCGCTGCTCGTTCCGGGCGCGCCCGCGCTCGCCCAGCGCAACGACCAAGGCGAAGCGCGCAAGGAGATGCGTGCGGGCAATGTGCTGTCGTTGCGCGAGATCGAAGGCCGCGTGATCCCGCGGATGAGCGGGCACGAATATCTCGGCCCGGCCTACGATGCGACCGCGATGGCGTATCGCCTCAAGTTCGTGCGCAAGGGGCGCGTGACGTATATCGATATCGATGCGCGCACCGGCGCCGTGCTCGGCATCTCGCGCTGACCACGGGGTCGGCTTCGCAATCATGTGCTTCGCGGCGGAAACCCGCCGCTCGGTTGACGCGTTGATGGCTTGCGCCCACATCGTGCGCCAAGCAGCAACAGGGACCACCCGCTCATGCGCATCCTGATCGTCGAGGACGAGCCCACCCTCGGCAAGCAGCTCAAATCGACGCTCGAACAGAACGGCTATGCGGTCGATTTGTCGACCGACGGCGAGGACGGCCATTTCCTCGGTGCGACCGAGGAGTACGACGCGGTTGTCCTCGACCTGGGCTTGCCCGAGATCGACGGGCTCTCGGTGCTCGGCATGTGGCGCAAGGAGGGGCGCAAGTTCCCCGTGCTGGTGCTGACCGCCCGCGACAGCTGGTCGGACAAGGTCGCGGGGCTCGACGCCGGCGCCGACGACTATCTCGCCAAGCCGTTCCAGACCGAAGAGTTGATCGCTCGCCTGCGCGCGCTGATCCGCCGCGCCAGCGGCAACACCTCGAGCGAGCTGACCGCCGGGCCGGTGCGGCTCGACACCCGGTCCGGCCGCGTCACGCTGGCGGGCGAGCCGGTCAAGCTGACCGCGCAGGAATACAAGCTGCTCAGCTACCTGATGCACCACAAGGGCAAGGTGGTCAGCCGCACCGAGCTGATCGAGCATATCTACGACCAGGATTTCGACCGCGATTCGAATACGATCGAGGTTTTCGTAACCCGCATCCGCAAGAAGCTGGGCGCGGACGTCATCACGACCATCCGTGGCCTCGGTTACAGCCTCGACGACCCCGACGAGCAGCCGCGCGCGAACTGAACCGCCATCGGTTGTGGCAGGCGAGGCCGCGTCCGATGCGCCGGTAACGGTCGCGCCCGCCGCGCCGTCGCACACCGGCAGCCTGGCGCGCCGGATGATGCTGATCGCGTTCGGCTGGATCGCGATCCTGCTGCTCGCCGGCGGGTTCGCGCTCGACCGCACGCTGACCAACCTGGTCGAGAAGAACTTCGACGATCAGCTCGGCTACATGCTCACCGCGATGGTCGCCTCGGTCGAAATCGCGCCCGAGGGAGAGGTCTATTTCATCCGCCCGCTCGGCGACCAGCGCTTCCTGGAACCCAACAGCGGCCTCTACTGGCAGATCAGAGGCCAGGGGTACGACGACTATTTGAGCCGCAGCTTGTGGGACCGAACCTTGCGGACCGGCGCCGATCATGCCGATTCCGCGACCCACATCTACAATTCCGACCAGTTCCGCGGCGAGCCGCTGCGCGTGGCCGAGCGTACGATCATCCTGCCCGGCAGCGACACCCGCTGGTGGTTCACCGTCGCCGCCAGCCGCGGCGAACTCGACGCGCAGCTCGCCCGCATCCGCTCGATCCTCGCGTGGAGCTTCGCGGTGCTCGGTTTTGGGCTGTTCGCGATGGCGATGCTGCAGACCTGGTACGGCTTGGGACCACTGCGCCGCGTGCGCATGGCGATCCAGCACATGCGCGCGGGCGGAGCAAACCGCGTGATCGACCCGCTTCCGCTCGAGGTTCAGCCCCTGGTCGAGGAATTGAACGGCCTGCTCGCGCATTCCGAGCGCCAGGCGGAGGAGGCGCGCACCCATGCGGGCAATCTGGCGCACGCGCTCAAGACGCCGCTGACCGTCGTCAACAACGCGGCCACCGCCAAAGCACCGGACCTCGCCGAGACGGTGATCCGCGAGGCCGGGACGATGCGCCGCCATGTCGACCACCACCTCGCGCGCGCCCGCGCGGTCGGACGGCGTGCCGTGGGCCACGCGCAGACCCCCGTATGCGACAGCGCCGAGGCAGTCCGCCGCGCGGTCGAGCGGCTCTATCCCGACGGCCGCTTCGACCTCGACGGCAACCGCCAGGCCAAGGTCGCGATCGAGCGGCAGGACCTCGACGAGATCCTCGGCAACCTGATCGAGAACGCGGCCAAGTACGGCGGCGGCAGCGTGTTCGTCACCGTCGACGCCGAGCCCGACGCGGCGAACTGCGTGATCTGGGTCGAGGACGACGGCATGGGCATTCCCGAGGCCGAGCGCACCCGCATCTTCGACCGAGGCGCGCGGCTCGACACCGGCAAGCCCGGCACCGGCCTGGGCCTGGCGATCGTGCGCGACGTCGCCGAAATCTACGGCGGTGGGGTGACCCTGGGCGAAAGCGAGGAACTGGGCGGGCTGCTGGTGCGGCTGATCCTGCCGCGCGCGGGCGTCACCCGCTAAATCAGCTCCTGCGCGCACTCTCGTGGTGACGGATGACCTCGTCGATCACGAAGCGGATGAACTTCTCGCTGAATTCCGGGTCGAGCCGCGCTTCTTCGGCCAGCGCGCGCAGGCGGGCGATCTGCGCCGCCTCGCGCCCCGGATCGGCGGCGGGCAGGTTGGCCTCCGCCTTGTAGGCGCCGACCGCCTGGGTGATGCGGAACCGCTCGGCGAGGATATGGACCAACGCGGCATCGAAATTGTCGATGCTCTTGCGGTAGCCGGCCAGTACCGGGTCGGAGACTGGGCCGGAGACTGGGCCGGGGTCGGGGACGGGATCGGGCGTTTCGGTCATGGTCGGGCGGCACGATAGCGGCGATTCCACGCTTGCCAAGCAGGGTAGCCCCGCGCATGGGCGGCGCATGAGCGCCGAGATCGTCCCGCTGAAGCGTTCGGGCGCCGCGGCGCCTTCGCTCGACCCGATGCTGGCGCTGACGGCCCCCGGCATGAACGCGGTCAACGCGGTGATCCTTGAGCGCATGCAATCGCGGATTCCGCTGATCCCCGCGCTCGCCGGGCACCTCATTTCGGGCGGTGGGAAGCGGCTGAGGCCGATGCTCACGCTCGCCGGGGCGGACCTGGTCGGCTACAACGGCGCGCGTCACCACAAGCTCGCCGCCGCGGTCGAATTCATCCACACTGCTACGTTGCTGCACGACGACGTGGTCGACGGCAGCGATTTGCGCCGCGGCAAGGCGGCGGCCAACATCGTCTTCGGTAACCCGGCGACCGTGCTGGTCGGAGATTTCCTGTTCAGCCGCGCGTTCGAGCTGATGGTCGAGGACGGCAGCCTCAAGGTGCTCAAGATCCTCAGCCACGCCAGCGCGGTGATCGCCGAGGGCGAGGTCGACCAGCTCACCGCCCAGCGCCAGATCGAGACCAGCGAGGAACGCTACCTCGCGATCATCGGCGCCAAGACCGCCGCGCTGTTCGCCGCCGCCAGCCGCATCCCCGCGGTGGTCGCCGAATGCGACGAGCGGCGTGAGCAGGCGCTGGACGATTACGGCCGCAACCTCGGGATTGCCTTCCAGCTGGTCGACGACGCGCTAGACTACGACGCCGACGCCAGCACGATGGGCAAAGCGCGCGGCGACGATTTCCGCGAGGGCAAGATGACCCTGCCGGTGATCCTCGCCTACGCCCGCGGCAGCGAAGACGAGCGCAAGTTCTGGCAGGCGGCGATCGCCGGGCACCGCGACGGCGACGACGCGCTGGCCGAAGCCATGCGCCTGATCGCGCGGCACCAGGCGCTGGACGCCACCCGCGAGCGCGCCCGCCATTTCGCGCTGCGGGCGATCGACGCGCTGTCGATCTTCCCCGACAGCGGCGCGCGCCGCGCGATGGCGCAGGCGGCGGAGTTCGCCGTGGCGCGGGGCTATTGACCCAACCTGAGCAATCTTACACCGCCGGCGCGCCGCAATAGCTTTCCTACAGGCCGGCGGCTGTGGCAGTTCATCCTCATGGTCCAGCCCGACATATCCCCATTCCGCGTCACTGACAGCTTCGAACCGGCCCTGACGGAAGATCACACATTTGGGCGCGCCGATCCTCGATTCACGGATGGCGAGGGCGCAAACGAAGTTTACAAAAGACCCCCGGTCAGTGTGCCATCGCCATGACCGATCTGCCCATCCACGCGGTCTTACCCGAACTGCTGGCCGCGCTGCGCTTGGCCACCGGCGCGGTGCTGATCGCCCCGCCGGGCGCGGGCAAGACCACCGCGGTCGCGCCCGCGCTGCTGGCCGAGCCGTGGTGTACCGGCCAGGTTATCGTCACCTCGCCGCGCCGGGTCGCCGCCCGCGCCGCGGCGGAGCGGATGGCCGAGCTGCGGGGTGAAAAGGCCGGCGAAACCATCGGCTACCTGACCCGCATGGACAGCCGTCAATCGGCGAAGACCCGCGTGCTGGTGGTCACCGAGGGGATCCTGGTCAACCGCCTGCTCGATGATCCCGAACTCGTCGGCATATCCGCGCTGCTGTTCGACGAGGCGCACGAGCGGCATCTCGACGGCGACCTCGGCCTCGCGCTGGCGCTCGAGGCCCAAGGCGTGTTGCGCGATGATTTGCGCGTGCTGGTGATGTCGGCGACGATCGACGGGTCGCGCTTCGCCCGCCCGGTGGGGCGGGACGCGCCGGTGATCGAGAGCGCGGGCAAGGCCTTTCCGCTCGCCGTCCGCTGGCTCGGCGAATCTCCTGCGATGCGAACCGACGAAGCAGTGGCGAGCGCGGTCATGACCGCGTGGCGTGAAACCGCCGACGATCCGGGGGGCGACCTGCTTGCCTTCCTCCCCGGTGTGGGCGAAATCGAGCGAGTGCGTGAACGGCTCGAGGCGCGCCTTCCCGAGACGCCGATCCTGCCCCTCCACGGCCAAGTCGATCCTGCCGGGCAGCGCGCGGCAATCCGGCGTGACCCGCAGGGCCGGCGGCGGATCGTCCTGGCGACGAGCATCGCCGAAACCTCGCTGACGCTCGACGGGGTCTCGGTAGTGGTCGACGGCGGGCTGTCCCGCCGCGCCGAATTCGACAAGGCGGCGGGGACCACGCATCTTGTTACCGGACGCGCCAGCCAGGCCGCCGCCGCGCAGCGCGCGGGCCGCGCGGCGCGGCAGAGGCCGGGGGTTGCCTATCGCCTGTGGGAGGAAGCCGCGCATACCGGGCGCCCGCCGTTCGACCAGCCAGAGATGCTCACCGCGGATCTTGCGCCGCTCGTGCTCGCGCTCGCCAGGTGGGGCGCGGGCGATCCGGGCGCGCTGCCGTGGCTCGATCCGCCGCCGGCTGCCGCGCTGGCCGCGGCGAGGAGGCGGCTGGAAGCGCTTGGCGCGCTCGATGAGGCCGGGCGGCTCTCCGAACAGGGACGACGGCTGGCCGCGCTGCCGCTCGATCCGGCGCACGCGGCGATGGTGCTGGCCGGGGTCGACCACGGCGCGGGCGGCGAGGCGGCGAAGATCGCACTGTTGTTGCAGGAGCGCGGGCTGGGCGGGCGCGGCGAGGACCTGGCGGCGCGGCTCCAGCGCTGGAACGCCGACCGCTCGCCCCGCGCGGATGCGAGCCGCAAGCTGGCGGCTGGGTGGGCGCGCAAGGCGGACGAACTGGTGGACGGGCGCGCGACGCGGCCGGTCCCTGAAGCGGTCATGATTCTCGCTGGCCTGCCGGACAACTTGGCCCGCCGGCGCGATGCATCTGGCGAGCATTGGCTGTCGGCAGGCGGGCGGGGCTACGTGCTGGACCCGGCAAGTCCGCTCGCCCGCGCCGAGTGGCTGGCGATTGGCGACGCGCAGGGGCAGGCCAAAGGCGCGCGGATCACCGCCGCGCTGCCGCTCGAAACCGCCGAGGTCGAGCGTTGGCTCGCGAAACGGATCGAAAAGCGCAGCGTGCTCCTCTGGACTGGTGAGCGGGTCGAGGCGCGGCTCGAGCGGCGGATCGGCGCAATTACTTTGGCGAGCGGACCCGATCCCGAACCGGATCGCGCGGCGGTGACCGCGCTGCTTGTGGACAAGGCGCTGGAAAACCTGTCGGCAATCGTGCCGCGCGAGCTTGTCGCCCGCGCCTCGTTCGCGGGGATCGAGGCGTTGTCTGACAGCGCCTTGCGCGACATCGCGGACGACTGGCTGCGCCCGTTGCTCGACGGCCGTCGCGACCTGGCTCTGTCGTCCGGACGACTGACCGACGCACTACTCGCCCTGCTCGATTGGGACGCGCGTCAGCGGCTCGACCGCCTCGCCCCGCGCGAGTTCGTGAGCCCCGCGGGCACCGGTCACGCGATCGACTATGCCGCCGACGACGCGCCGAGCGTCGAAGTGCGCGTCCAGGCGCTGTTCGGGCTCGATGCGCAGCCCATGATCGGACACACGCCCTTGCTGCTCAAGCTAACCAGCCCGGCTGGCCGTCCGCTCCAGTCGACCCGCGACTTGCCGGGCTTCTGGCGCGGAAGCTGGCGCGATGTGCAGCGCGACATGAAGGGTCGCTATCCGCGGCACCGCTGGCCGGACGAGCCGTGGACGGAAAAGCCGAGCCTCAAGACCAAGAACGCCTTTCAACGCTCGCAAAGCTGAATTAGAGGCCCGATCATGCCCGCTCGCATCTTTCAACGCCCGAAGAACGCCATGCAGTCCGGCAGGGCCATGACCGACCAGTGGATCCTCGAGTTCGCGCAATCCGAGGCGCGCGAGGCCGACCCGCTGATGGGCTGGACCGGCAGCGGCGACACCCAGGCCCAAGTCGTGCTCGCCTTCGCCACCTGCGCCGAGGCTCGGGCCTACGCCGCGAGGTACGGGATTCCTGCGCGGGTTCACCTGACGCCGCCCAAGCGGCTCAAGCTGCAGGCTTACGCGGATAACTTTCGCTGAGTTGATTTTCGCGTTGGCCCCCGCCATATGCGCCGCCGGGAGTCGGTCGGGCGCTTGCGTCCGCCAACCTGGTCAGGTCCGGAAGGAAGCAGCCACAACGGGTTGCGGCGGGTCGGCCGGCTCCTTTTTCTCCCCATGACTTTCCGCGTCCCACCCCCTAGTTTGCCGTCGATGAGCGATTCCGGGGACATGTTCGGCGAGACCCCGCCCGAAGACGAACCCGACGCCGCGCCGAGCCCCGCCGAGCTGGAAGCCGCCGGCCAGAATTCGATGTTCGGTGCGCCCGCGCCAGCACCGCCGCCGGCCAAACCAGCCGAAACCAGCGCACAGCCGTACCGCGTGCTCGCGCGTAAATATCGGCCGCAGACCTTCAGCGAGCTGATCGGGCAAGAACCGATGGTCCGTACGCTGGCGAACGCGATCAAGCGCGACCGGCTGGCCCATGCCTTCCTGATGACCGGAGTGCGCGGGGTCGGCAAGACCAGTACCGCGCGGCTGATCGCCAAGGCATTGAACTGCATCGGGCCCGACGAACAGGGCGGCCCGACGATCGACCCGTGCGGGGTGTGCGAACCGTGCCGCGCGATCGCCGAAGGCCGCCATATCGACGTGATCGAGATGGATGCCGCGAGCCACACCGGGATCGACGATATCCGCGAGATCATCGAGGCGGTGCGCTACGCCGCGGTTTCGGCCCGCTACAAGATCTACATTATCGACGAAGTCCACATGCTGTCCAAGCAGGCGTTCAACGGCCTGCTCAAGACGCTCGAGGAGCCGCCGGGGCATGTGAAGTTCCTGTTCGCGACGACCGAGGCCGAGAAGCTTCCCGTGACGGTGCTCAGCCGGACCCAGCGGTTCGACTTGCGGCGCATCCCGGCCGACATGCTCCAGCAACACTTCGCCAGCGTCTGCCGGCAGGAGAGGGTCGAAGCAGAGGACGAGGCCCTACACCTGATCGCCGGCGCGGCCGAGGGATCGGTCCGTGACGGCCTGTCGATCCTCGACCAGGCGATCGCTCATGCCGACCTCGAGACCGAGGGCCGCGTGTCGGCGGACCGGGTGCGCGACATGCTCGGCTTGGCCGACAAGGGCGCGCAGCGACGGTTGTTCGCCGGCCTGCTCGAAGGCGATGCCAAGGCGCTGATGACCGCGCTGGCCGATCAATATGCGCTGGGGGTCGAACCGCTGGCGCTGATGCGCACGCTGATGGACCTGACCAACCGCATCACCGTCTGCCAGGTCGGCGGCAGCGGGGCGGACGCGCCAACGCCCGAAGAGCGCAGCGTGATAGAGGACTGGGCCGCGCGGCTCACCCCCGGGCAGCTTCACCGCCTGTGGCAACTGCTGCTCAAGGGGTACGAGGAAGTCCGCGGCGCGCCCGACCCGCTGGTCGCCGCGCAGATGGCGCTGCTGCGCGTGCTTCACGCCGCCGACATGCCCGATCCCGGAACGCTGGCTAAGACGCTCGAGGATATGGCGGCGCGCGCCGCTGCCGCGCCCGCGACTGCGCGCGACGCGGGGGCCGACGCGCCGACGCCGGCCGCGGCGCTCGACTGGGAACAACTGGTCGAGCGAATCGAGAAACGCGCCGGGCTGCATCTCGGCGCGCGCCTGCGGATGCAGGTTCGCCCGGTCGATGTCACGCAAGGGCGGCTGGTGTTCAGCCAGCGCGAGGGCTTCGCCGAGGATCTTCTGCCCGAGCTCAAGCAGGCGTTGCTCGAACTCGGCGGCTCCCGCTGGGAGGTCGAGCGGGTTGCCGCGGGCGGTGAGCCGGCGCTGGTCGAGCGCATCGAAGCCGCCGAATTCGCCGCTGCCGAGCGGATGCGCGCGCACCCGCTGGTTGAGGCGACGCTGGCCGCATTTCCCGACGCCGAGTTTGTCACCGATGACGACTCCGGCGCCCCCCCTTGGAGACGCAACGGATGAAATCGATGGAAGAGATGCTGGCCGCGGCGCAGAAGGCGGCCGAGACCATCCAGCAGCAGATGGGCGACGCCCAGGCAAAGCTCGACGGCCTCGAGGTGGAAGGCGTTTCGGGCGGCGGCCTGGTCAAGATCCGCTGCACGGCCAAGGGCCGCATCCTCGCCGTGTCGATCGACGACAGCCTGATCGTGCCGGATGACAAGCAGATGCTCGAGGACCTGATCACCGCCGCGTTCAACGATGCGCGGGGCAAGGCGGATCGGGTGGCGAACGACGAGATGCAGAAAATCCAGGCCGGCATGGGCTTGCCGCCTGGGTTCAACCTCCCTGGCTTGTGACGACCGTCCCCAACCGATACGCCCGCGGATAGGTAAGGTTACCGAGGGCGACAGCATCGCTCGCGCAAGCTTAACCCGCCACTTCCTGATCGGAACGGGAGAGGCGGGCGATGCGCGCAAACCTGATATTTGGTGCAATGGTGGTGGCTGTGGCGGTCGCCGGGCCCGCGCGCGCGCAAGTTGCGAGCGCGGCGATGCCGGTGTCGCTGACCGTCGAGCAGTCCTGCCGGGTGCAGGCCTCGCCGCTCACATTCGCGGGCGAATCCGGCGCCATCCTGGCAGCCCAGAGCGAGGTGGCGGTGGCTTGCACCGCGGACACGGGGGTTTCGGTGGCGCTCGACGACGGGCGCAACGCGGCGGGCTCGACTCGTCGGCTGGCCGACGAGACTGGCACCTTCGTGCCCTACGCCATCTTCGTCGATTCCGCGGGCACGCGCGCCTGGGGAGCGGGCGAGGCGGCGGTGACGGGGACCGTGGGCACCGGCGCGGACCTGCGCCTGACCGCATATGGCCGGGTCGAAACCGGCCGCCTGCCGGCCGGCACCTATCGCGACACGGTCACGGTGACTATCACGTTCTGACTGGCAGCTTCTGACAGGGGTTGTGGGCGGGTGACGCGCGCCCCGTTGCGCGGCCGTGCGACAACTCCCATATCCGTTTTCGATGACGGAACCCCAGATGAACCAGCTCTTCCCCCTGCTCCCCTTGCGCGACATCGTGGTCTTTCCCGGCCAGGTGGTGTCGATCTTCGTCGGCCGCGAAAAATCGGTCGCCGCGCTGGAATCGGCGATGGAAGGCGACAAGGACGTGTTCCTCGTCGCCCAGCTCGATCCCGGCTGCGACGATCCGGACGAGGACGATCTCTACGATACCGGAGTCGTCGCCCAGGTGCTTCAGTTGCTCAAGATGCCCGACGGCACCGTGCGCCTGCTGGTCGAGGGCGGCGCGCGCGGTGAGCTTGTGGCAATGCGAGCTGAGGGCGGCTTCATCGTCGCCGAGGTTGCGACGCGCGAATCCGACACCGCCTCGGGCAACGAAGTTGTCGCCACGATGCGTCAGGTGGTCGAGCAGTTCGGCGAATACGCCAAGCTCAACAAGAAGCTCGGCGAAGGCGCGGGTAGCGATCTGGGCGAGATCGACGATGCCGGCGAACTGGCCGACACGATCGCCGCGGCACTCCACGGCAAGGTCCACGACAAGCAGGCTTTGTTGACCGAGCGCGACCCATTGAAGCGGCTCGAGATGGTCATGTCGATCATGGAGGGCGAGCTTTCGGTGCTGCAGGTCGAGCGCAAGATTCGCGGCCGCGTGAAGCGGCAGATGGAAAAGACCCAGCGCGAATATTACCTCAACGAGCAGCTCAAGGCGATCCAGAACGAGCTCGGCGGCGGCGACGGCGAGGACGGCGACGAAATCGCCGAGCTGACCGCCAAGATCGCCAAATTGAAGCTCAGTAAGGAAGCGCGCGCCAAGGCCGAAAGCGAGCTCAAGAAGCTCAAGACGATGCAGCCGATGAGCGCCGAGGCGACCGTCATCCGCAACTACCTCGACGTGCTGCTCGGGTTGCCGTGGGGCAAGAAGTCGAAGCTCAAGCGCGACATCGCGCGCGCGCAGGCAGTGCTCGACGAGGATCACTACGCGCTCGAAAAGGTCAAGGACCGGATCGTCGAATACCTCGCGGTTCAGGCGCGGACTAACAAGCTGAAGGGCCCGATCCTGTGCCTGGTCGGCCCGCCGGGGGTGGGCAAGACCAGCCTCGGCAAGTCGATCGCCAGGGCCACGGGCCGCGAATTCGTGCGCCAGTCGCTAGGCGGTGTGCGCGACGAGGCGGAGATCCGCGGCCACCGCCGGACCTACATCGGCAGCCTGCCGGGCAAGATCGTCTCGAACCTCAAGAAGGCCGGGACCAGCAACCCGCTGTTCCTGCTCGATGAGATCGACAAGCTCGGCCAGGATTTCCGCGGCGATCCCGCCTCGGCGCTGCTCGAGGTGCTCGACCCGGAACAGAACAACAAGTTCCAGGACCACTACCTCGAACTCGACCTCGACCTGTCTGACATCATGTTCGTCACCACCGCGAACAGCCTCAACCTGCCGCAGCCGCTGCTCGACCGGATGGAGATCATCCGGCTCGAAGGTTACACCGAGGACGAAAAGGTCGAGATCGCCGAGCGTCACCTGATCGCCAAGCAGGTCGAAGCGCACGGACTGAAGGACGGCGAGTTCACCCTTACCACCGAAGGTCTGCGCGATCTTATCCGCTATTACACCCGCGAAGCCGGAGTCCGCACGCTCGAGCGCGAGATCGCGCGGCTCGCGCGCAAGTCGCTGCGGCGGATTCTGGAGAAGCAGGCGACCACCGTTACGATCACGCCCGATAACCTCGGCGAGTTCGCTGGTGTTCAGAAATTCAAGCACGGCATGTCGGAAGACGAAGCGCAAGTAGGTGCGGTGACCGGGCTCGCCTGGACCGAGGTCGGCGGCGAGCTGCTGACGATTGAAAGCGTGACCACGCCAGGCAAGGGCGAGGTCAAGACGACCGGCAAGCTGGGCGACGTGATGACCGAGAGCATCGCCGCGGCGTTCAGCTTCGTGAAGGCGCGTGCACCCGCCTATGGCGTCCGGCCGAGCGTGTTCCAGCGCAAGAACATCCACATCCATCTGCCCGAAGGCGCGGTACCCAAGGACGGGCCCAGCGCGGGCGTGGGCATGGTCACCTCGATCGTCTCGACACTGACCGGCGTGGCGGTGCGGCCCGACGTGGCGATGACCGGCGAAGTGACGCTGCGCGGCCGGGTGCTGGCGATCGGAGGGCTCAAGGAAAAGCTGCTCGCGGCGCTGCGCGGCGGGATCAAGATCGTCCTCATCCCCGAAGACAACGTCAAGGATCTCGCCGAGATACCGCAATCGATTTTGGACGGCCTGGAAATCGTCCCGGTCGCGCATGTCGACCAGGTGCTCGAGCGCGCGCTGGTTTCGGCGCTTGAACCGATCGAGTGGAGCGAGGCGGACGACCTGGCCAGCCAACCCGTGCCGACGGGCCAGGGAGAGGGCGCGCGGGCCCACTGAGGCGCCGCGGCCCTTACGGCACGCTCGGCCGGCTCGGTTCGGCGCGTTTCGGGACACCATGGTCCGATCGCATGGTAGTCGGCCCCGATTTGGCTTTGACTCGCACGCCAAAAGCCATTCAAACCCTGCGCCATTCAGCGCGAGCGATTCCTGCGTGGACTCGCCCTGCGACGCACACCATTCGCCAGGGGGGAAGGAATGAACAAGAACGATCTCATCGGGTCCGTCGCGGAGACCGCGGGACTTTCGAAGAGCGATGCGGCCAGCGCCGTCGAGGGCGTGTTCGATGCGATCACCGGCGCGCTCAAGAAGGGCGATGAGGTACGGCTGGTGGGTTTCGGAACGTTCACCGTGGCGCGGCGCAAGGCCTCGACCGGGCGCAACCCCCGCACCGGCGAACCGATGAAGATCAAGGCGTCCAACCAGCCCAAGTTCAAGGCCGGCAAGGTACTCAAGGATTCGGTGAACTGATAGCGGTCAATCGATCCTGATCAGCGGTCGGCGGCTGGCGGGTGCGAGCGTTGACCGGCCAGACCAACGTCTTTCCCGTGGTGCCGGAGGCCGGCCCTTCATCGGTGTTGTTGGCGAGGACTTCCCCGTCGGTGATCACGGCGAAGGTTCCGCCCATTATCGGCATGCGGGCGGCCTTGGGATCGGCCGTTGCGCCATCTTTCACTTCGCCAGGCGACCCGGCGCCCGCCGGCCATCATCGCTTCGAACGGATTTCCCCTCGACTGCGGCACGAAACCGGGCGCCTCGATGCGCACGGTCCCGCCCTGGCGGCGTGAGAGGACCACGAAGAAGTTCGACCTCGGGAACCCTTCGATGGTCGGGAACAGGAAATCGTGGTCGATCCGGCCGGTCAGCGAAAAGCTGACGTCGAACAGCCCGTCGCCTTTGTTGTCAACCCGGTTCCAGCCCGTCTGGCGCCGTAGCCGCGCGGCCAGCTCCTCGGCGGCGGCGGGATCGGCGGGGTCGATGCCGCCGAGCATGGCCCGCATCGAAGCTGCTTCTTGTTCTTCCTTCTGCTGGCGAGCTGCGGCGCCTTCGTCCCAGACACGCTTCTGCTCGGCCTCTTCTTCGGCAGTGCAAGTCCGCTCGGCCAGGTCGTCGTCGTAACAGGGCTCCGCGCGGTAAATGGGGCCGGGCCCTCGTTGTCGCGGCCCATCTGCGCCAGCCTGCTCAATGCGAGGAGGTGGATTTCGCCGTCGTAGCGATAGGTGAACACGCCGCTCTTGCGGATGTCGAGCGATGAGGTGAACTTGCCGGGGGTGAGCACGCAAGCGGTCAGCAGCAGCGCCGAGCACGCGGCGAGCGCGACCGCGGCGAGCCACTGTGGGCGGAAATTCCTCTCCATCGTGCTTCCCCCATCAGACGGTACGTGTGGCAACCGCATAGAGCGCGACCGCAGCGGCGTTAGAGACGTTCAGGCTTTCCATAGCCGCCGATATCGGCAGCCGCGCCAGCGCATCGCAGTGGCCGGCGATGTTGTGGCGCAACCCTTCACCTTCGGCTCCCAGCACCAGCGCCACCGGGCCGGCGGGCAACGCCTCGGCCAAGGTCGCTTCGGCTTCGCCGGCGAGGCCGATCCGCCAATATCCGGCCTCGGCCAGCTCCTCCAGCGCGCGCGCCAGGTTCACGACGCGCACCCAGGGCACCACCTCGAGCGCGCCCGAAGCGGACTTGCCGACGGTCCCCGATTCAGGCGGGGCGTGGCGGTCCTGGGTCACGATTCCCGCCGCCCCGAACGCCGCGGCAGAGCGCAGGATCGCGCCCACATTGTGCGGATCGGTTACTTGATCGAGCACCAGGATCGGCCCGCCGCCTCCGCCGATCACGTCATCGAGGAAGACATCCTCCAGCGCTGCGCATTCGAGCACTAGCCCCTGGTGCGGCGCGTCGCGCGCGACCAGCCGGGCGAGATCGGCCGCCTCAGCCCATTCGACCGGAAAATCGGCCGGCAGCTCGCCGTCGAGCGACGCCACGCCCTCACGCGTGGCCCACAGTTTGCGGTGGCTTCGCAACGGATTGTTCAGCGCCGCTTCGACCGCGTGACGGCCCCAGAGACGCACCTGCCCGGTGCTCGCCCGTCCGCTGCCGCGGCCGCCCTGCATACGCCCTTCGCGCCCGCGCGCTGATCGCTTCTTGTCACCCTTGGTCATGACCGCAGCCTGTGCCAGCGGGGCCATTGACAGGCAAGCATCGCTTCGCCATTGCGCGCCTCTCTCGGCGGGTCGGCCCCTTTTTGGAGGCATTTCACGCGAAACGACAGGCCCTGTGTGGACAGGTGGCCGAGTGGTTAAAGGCAGCAGACTGTAAATCTGCCCGTGCAAGCGTACGCTGGTTCGAATCCAGCCCTGTCCACCACTAAAGAGAGGCGCGTCAAGCTGCCCTGAATATGGTTGCGGATCGTGACACAGGTGGGCGGGGCATGAAACGGATACCAATGACGCCGGATGGGCGGCTCAAGCAGGCACAGCGCAAGCGCAAGCTGTCGCGCGCCGCGAAGTCGGCGATCGTCGCCGCCACGACGGTGACCGCGGCGGTGTGGGGCTATTCCTGCTGCATTGACCGCCCGCGCGCTTGCCGTGCGCCGGCCGCGCGCCTAATCCGCCGCGATGAGCGCGACCCACCGCCCCGTCATCTCCGCGACCGGCCTGTTCACGCCCGGCGAGGTCGTCACCAACGCTGAATTGGTCGAAAGCTTCAACGCCTTCGTCGAGCGCCACAACACCCTCCAAGCGGCGGCGATCGCGGCGGGCGAAGCGGAGCCGCTGCAGCCGAGTTCGGTCGAATTCATCGAGAAGGCGAGCGGGATCAAGACGCGCCACGTGGTCGACAAGGCTGGCGTGCTCGATCCCGATACCATGCGCCCGCGCATTGCCGAACGCGGCAACGACGAGCTCTCGATCATGGCCGAGATCGGCGTCGCCGCCGCGCGTCAGGCGCTGGACGTGGCCGGGCGCGACGTGGCCGAGGTCGATGCGGTGCTGTGCGCAGCATCGAACATGCAGCGTGCCTATCCGGCGATGGCGATCGAGATCCAACACGCGCTGGGGATCGAGGGCTTTGCGTTCGACATGAACGTCGCGTGCTCGTCGGCGACCTTCGGTATCCAGACCGCTGCCGACTACATTCGGGCAGGCAACGCCCGCAGCGTGCTCGTGGTCAGCCCGGAGATTACCAGCGGCCACCTCAACTGGTGCGACCGCGACAGCCATTTCATCTTCGGCGACGTGGCCACCGCTGTGCTGGTCGAGGACGCCGCCATAGCCCCGGCGGCGCGCTGGGACATCCTCGGGACCAGGCTGAAAACGGTGTTCTCGAACGCCATCCGCAACAACTTCGGTTTCCTCAACCGCGCCGCTCCGGAAAGCGCGGGCGCGGCGGACAAGCTGTTCGTCCAGGAAGGCCGCAAGGTATTCAAGGAAGTGGTGCCGATGGTCTCGGCGATGATCCTGGCGGAGGCTGAGCGACTGAGGATCGAGCCGCGCACGCTGCGGCGGCTGTGGCTGCACCAGGCCAATGCCGGGATGAATCGGCTGATCGCGCAGCGCGTGCTGGGGCACGAGGCGAGCGAGGACGAAAGCCCCACAGTGCTCGATACTTACGCCAACACTTCGAGCGCGGGCTCGATCATCGCGTTCCACAAGCACTCGGGCGATCTCGCCGCGGGCGACACCGGAGTCATCTGCAGCTTCGGTGCGGGCTATTCGGCCGGAACGGTGTTCGTCCGCAAGGCGGCGTGAGCCTCGTTTCGCTTGTGACATTTCGGCCAAGCACCTAAGCCTCGGGACATGCCCGGAGAAATACTCGACAACAGGGGCCGCGGCGATGCGCATTGGCGCTGGCCCGCGATCCACCCCGAAGGCCGCAAGTTCGGCCTTATCGCCGCCGCCGCCAGCCTGATCGCCGCCTTTCTCGCCTGGGAGACGCTGGCCTGGCCACTGGCCTTCCTCTCCCTCGGCATACTTGCCTTTTTCCGCGATCCCGAACGCGTGGTGCCGCAGGATGAGCGCCTGATCGTTTCGCCCGCCGACGGCATGGTCTCGCTTATCGCTCAGGTCGAACCGCCGGCCGAGTTCAGGGTCGACGATGGGTCGGGCGGTCGCGGCCTACCCGCCGGGCCGGTGACACGCGTGTCGATTTTCATGAGCGTGTTCGACGTCCACATCAACCGCGCGCCGATCGCCGGTACGGTCCGCCGGGTGATCTACATCCCCGGCAAGTTCATGAACGCCGACCTCGACAAGGCGAGTGACGACAACGAGCGCCAGCACCTGCTGATCGAGCGTGCGGACGGCACGGCGGTCGGTTTCACCCAGATCGCGGGGCTGGTCGCGCGGCGGATCGTTCCGTTCGTCAAGCCGGGCGACATGGTCGGCTCCGGCCAGCGGATTGGACTCATCCGGTTCGGCAGCCGGGTCGATGTCTATCTGCCGGCCGGCACCGACGCCAGGGTAGTCAAGGGCCAGACGGTGATCGCGGGCGAGACTGTGCTCGCCGAAATGGGCACCCAGAAGCTGATCGAAGGCGTCAGCCAGTGAACGATGAGAGCCCGCGCGTCGGGCCCAAGGCCGCCGAGGACGAGATTCCGCTACCCGGCCGACGCGGCCCGCGCGGTCTGGCGATGCGTGCGGTGGTGCCCAACGCGATTACCGCGGCGGCGTTGTGCTCGGGCCTGACCGGAATTCGTTTCGCGATCTCGGGCATGTGGCGCGAGGCGATCTTCGCGGTGATCCTGGCGGGCGTACTCGACGTGATGGACGGTCGCATCGCGCGGTTACTCAAGGCGCAATCGCGCTTCGGCGCGGAACTCGACAGCCTCGCCGATTCGCTGAGCTTCGGCACCGCGCCGGCGTTGATCCTGTTCTTATGGTCGCTCGACGAGCTGCCGCGCGTCGGCTGGTTCGCGGCGCTGGCGTTCGCGATCTGTGGGGCGCTGCGCCTGGCGCGGTTCAACGCCCAAATCGACGTTAAGGACCAGCCGCACAAGTCCGCGGGTTTCCTCACCGGCGTGCCCGCGCCGGTCGGCGCCGGGCTGGCGCTGCTGCCCATCTACCTATGGGTTGGGACCGGCGAGGAACTGTTCCGCGATGCGCGGCTGGTGGCCCCGTGGACCGTGCTGATGGCGTTCCTGATGATTTCCAACGTTCCGACGCTGAGCTGGACACTGATGCGCCCGCGGCGCGACGTGCGGCTGGGATTGATCGCGCTGGTCGGGATGGTGTTCGCGGCGCTGCTGCTTGAACCGTGGTGGACGCTGGCGGCGATCTGCCTCGTGTACCTGGCGCTGATTCCCTACGCGGTGACGCGGTACGGCCGGATCAAGCGGCAGCGCACAGCCGTTCCGGCGTCCGCTGTGTTCGACGCGACGAGCGTGCCGAACTGACCGCAGCCGGGCGCAGCGCGGGCATCCGCACCAGAGCATTATTGCCTTCGATCCGCACGGTCACATTGCGCACGGCATCGATCCGCGCGAGGTCGCCGCGCAGCAGCCGGAACGCGTTCCGGCCACGCACGGCGGCGTCGGCAAGGGTAAAGGCACTGGCGACGGCCAGGGCGGCGAACAGTGTGGCGAGCAGCAAGGCGATCATTGGACGGGACCCTCATTGGCCGGCACAGCTGCGTTGACAGGCTGTGGACGACTAGTGGAAAACTCCGAATCAGGTTTTGTTCCCCGACAAGAGGAATGTTCCTGATTTGTTCCCGCTCGTCAAGCACATTCGCGACAAGACTCCCTTTTCGGGCGACGAATAGCAGGTGGCTTTTTGTCCGCAGAATCGGTAAAGGCTCGCCCGTTCGCCGCGAATCCATCCGTTAACCGGAAGGTCGCAACGGGCAAATTCACATGGAGAGCGCCTCATACCGGTGCCTGCCCGCGGGATCTCCGCCCGGGTTCCAGCTCTCCAGAGGAACAACCGGAAAGGAATTACCTATGGCGGCCCCGACCGTCACCATGCAGCAATTGATCGAGGCCGGCGCGCACTTCGGCCATCAGACCCACCGCTGGAACCCGCGGATGAAGCCGTACATCTTCGGCTCGCGCAACGGGGTTCACATCATCGACCTGTCGCAAACCGTGCCGCTGTTCGCGCGTGCGCTCGACTTCATCCAGGACACCGTCCGCAGCGGCGGCAAGGTGCTGTTCGTCGGCACCAAGCGCCAGGCGGCCGAGCCGATCGCCGACGCCGCGCGCAGGTCGGGCCAGCACTTCGTAAACCACCGCTGGCTCGGCGGGATGCTGACTAACTGGCGGACCATCTCCGGCTCGATCAAGCGCCTCAAGAGCCTCGACGAGCAGCTTGCCGGCGAGATTTCCGGCCTGACTAAGAAGGAAGTCCTCCAGCTCACCCGCGAACGCGACAAGCTCGAACTCTCGCTCGGCGGCATCCGCGACATGGGCGGCATTCCCGCCGTAATGTTCGTGATCGACGCCAACAAGGAAGACCTCGCGATCAAGGAGGCCGGCGTGCTCGGCATCCCGGTGGTTGCGGTGCTGGATTCGAACGTCGATCCGACGGGCATCGCCTTTCCGATCCCGGGCAACGACGATGCGGCACGCGCCGTGCGCCTCTACTGCGATGCGGTCGCCGAGGCGGCTTCGAGCGGCAAGGGCCGTGCGACGATCGATTCGGGCGAGGACATCGGCGCGATGGCCGAACCGCCGGCCGAGGCCGATGTGGCCGAGGCTGTGACCGAAGCCTGAGCCGTCTCGTAATTTCGAATACTGGCGCCGGGTCATTGGCCCGGCGCCCCAATGCATTTGAGAAGGAATACTGACATGGCTGCATTCACCGCCGCCGACGTGAAAGCTCTGCGCGAGAAGACTGGCGCGGGCATGATGGACGCAAAAAAAGCGCTCGAGCAGACCGGCGGCGACATCGAGGCCGCGGTTGACGCGCTGCGCGCCAAGGGCCTCGCCACCGCCGCCAAGAAGTCCAGCCGCACCGCGGCCGAGGGTCTGGTCGGCGTTGCCGTCGCGGGCACAAAAGGCGTGGCGGTCGAGGTCAACTCGGAAACCGATTTCGTCGCCAAGAACGACAAGTTCCAGGACTTCGTCCGCAAGGTGACCCAGGTCGCGCTGGCCGAAGGCTCGGTGGGCGTCGATGCGCTGAAGGCCGCCGCCTATCCCGACGGCGGCACCGTGGCGGACAAGCTGACCGACAACGTCGCGACGATCGGCGAGAACCAGCAGGTCCGCCGGCTCAAGAATGTGTCGGTCACCAACGGCGTGGTCGTGCCCTACATGCACAACGCCGCCGCTCCCGGCCTCGGCAAGATCGGCGTGCTTGTCGCTCTGGAAAGCACGGCCGACAAGGCCGCGCTCGAGGCGCTCGGCAAGCAACTTGCGATGCATATCGCCGCGGCGTTCCCGCAGGCGCTCGACGCCGCCAGCCTCGACGCCGAAGTGATCGGGCGCGAACGCAAAGTTGCCGCCGAAAAAGCCGCCGAAAGCGGCAAGCCGGCCGAAGTTCAGGCCAAAATGGTCGACGGCGCGATTGCCAAGTTCGCCAAAGAAAACGCGCTGCTCAGCCAGATCTTCGTGATGGACAACAAGACCCCCATCGACGAGGTCATCGCCAAGGCCGGCAAGGACGCCGGCGCGGCCATCGCCCTCACGGACTACGTCCGCTTCCAGCTCGGCGAAGGCATCGAGAAGGAAGAGACCGACTTCGCCGCCGAGGTCGCCGCCGCAGTCAAAGGCTGAGCCCTACGATAAATCGAACGGCCGCCGGAGAGATCCGGCGGCCGTTTTCGTCAACGCCCTCCGCCCTTGTCGCGATTGGGCCTCGGCCTATAAGGGCGCGCGACCCGCCGACAGTCACACGAGAAACCGGTTTCATGCCCCTGCCTCCCCTCAAGCGCATCCTTTTGAAACTGTCGGGCGAGGTGCTGATGGGCCGGCAGCAATTCGGTATCGACCCGGCGTTCGTGACCGAGTTGGCCAAGGAAGTGAAGGCGGCCAAGGACAGCGGGCTGCAGATTTGCCTCGTCATCGGCGGCGGCAACATTTTCCGCGGGATGGCGGGCGCGGCGCAGGGGATGGACCGCGCGCAGGCCGACTACATGGGCATGCTGGCCACCGTGATGAATGCGCTGGCGATGCAGAACGCGCTCGAGCAGATCGGCGTGCAGACGCGCGTCCAATCGGCGGTCCAGATGGACGCCATTTGCGAGCCGGTGATCCGCCGCCGGGCCGAGCGGCACCTCGAAAAGGGCCGCGTGGTGATCTTTGCCGCCGGGGTCGGCGCCCCCTATTTCACCACCGATTCCGGCGCCGCGCTGCGGGCCGCCGAGATGAAGTGCGATGCGCTGTTAAAGGGCACCAGCGTCGACGGGGTCTATGACAGCGACCCCAAGAAGAAGTCCGATGCGAAGCGTTTCGATACCGTGACTTACGACCGGGTGCTGGCAGACAATCTCAAGGTGATGGACGCCTCGGCAGTGGCGCTGTGCCGCGACAACAACATCCCCATCGTGGTGTTCTCGATCCGCGAGCAGGGCAACCTCGCGCGGGTCCTGCGGGGCGAAGGCGTCCAGACGATAGTGCAGGGAAGCTGACAATGGGCAGGTATGACAAGTCGGACATCGAGCGGCGGATGCAGGGCGCGGTGGATTCGCTCAAGAGCGACCTCGGCGGGTTGCGCACGGGCCGCGCCAACGTCGCGTTGCTCGATCCGGTCATGTGCGAGGTTTACGGCGCGATGATGCCGCTGAACCAGGTCGCGACCGTCTCGGCCCCCGAGCCGCGGATGCTCAGCGTGCAGGTGTGGGACCGGTCCAACCTGACCCCGGTCGAGAAGGGCATCGCGCACGCGAACCTAGGCCTCAACCCGATGATCGACGGCCAGACCATTCGCCTGCCGATCCCCGACCTGACAGAGGAACGCCGCAAGGAACTCGCCAAGCTCGCCGGAAAGTATTCCGAAGGCGCCAAGATCGCGATCCGCAACGTCCGCCGTGACGGGATGGAAGTGCTGAAGGACGACGAGAAGAAGAAGGACATTTCCGAGGATGAGCGCAAGCGCGGCGAGGACGAAGTCCAGAAGCTGACCGATAAATACGTCGCGCTGGCCGAAGAAGTGGCGGCGGCCAAGGAGAGGGAAATCCTCACCCAGTGACCGGCGGACGACCCGGAGCGGGATGATGAGCGGCGAGAGCGGGGTCCCACGCCCTGGGGCAAGGCACGTCGCGATCATCATGGACGGCAACGGGCGCTGGGCGAAGGCCCGGCACCTGCCGCGCGTGGTCGGCCACCAGCGCGGGGTCGAAGCGGTGCGCAAGCTGGTGCGAGCGCTTAAAGATACGCCTATTCAATGTCTTACTCTCTACGCGTTTAGCTCCGAAAATTGGAAGAGACCCGCCGACGAGGTCGATGATCTGATGAACATGATGCGCAAGTTCATCAAATCGGACCTGCCTGAATTCATCGCCAACGACGTCAAGCTGCATGTCCTGGGTGACTGGCGTGCGCTGGCGCCGGACATCGTCGATCTGGTCAATGAAGCGCTTGATTTGACCTCGAATGGTGTCCGAACACTGGCGGTGGCGCTCAACTACGGATCGCATCACGAGATCGCCCGCGCGGCAACGAAAGCGGCCGCGGAAGGTCCGATCACGCCCGAGTCGATCGAACGTCACCTCGACTCCGCGACACTGCCGCCGCTCGACCTGCTGGTTCGCACCAGCGGCGAGGTGCGGCTGTCCAACTTCCTGCTGTGGCAATGCGCCTACGCCGAGATGATTTTCACCGACGTGCTGTGGCCGGATTTCACGCCCGAACATTTGAACGACGCGCTCGACGAATTTGCGCGCAGGGAGCGACGCTATGGCGGACGGTGAATCGGTTGCGGTGCCGCTGGCGGTGAAGACCAGCGACCTGCCGGTGCGGCTGGCGTCGGCGGCGGTCATGCTGGCAGTGGCGATCGGCGCGCTGGTGGTCGGCGGGCAAGTGTTCGATACATTCGTCGCGCTCGTCGCGCTCGCCGCGTTCGTCGAATTCGTGTTGCTCGTCGTGCGCGCGACCGCGAACATTCCTTTCCGGCTCGTGTCGATCATCGCGGGGGCGGCGTACTTTACCTTTGCGGCTCTTGTCCTCGTCGGGTCGGGCGACTTCCTTATCGTGCTGATCGTCGGGGTGACCGTGTTTACTGACACGTTCGCCTATTTCACCGGGCGGGCAATCGGTGGGCCCAAGATCGCGCCCGCGATAAGTCCCTCGAAGACTTGGGCCGGACTGTTCGGAGGGATGATCGGCGCGGCGTTGTGGTTGGTGCTTTGGGTGGTGGCGATCGAAGGCGGGATCGTGGGGCCCCGGTTTGAGCTCGGCCTGTCACTTTCCGCCGAAAGCCTCGGCCTTGTTGGGCTGCTGGGTGCGGGCCTGGCGGTACTGGCGCAAGCGGGCGACTTCTTCGAATCATGGCTCAAGCGGCGCGCAGGGGTGAAGGATTCGTCGAAGTTCATTCCTGGGCATGGCGGAGCGTTCGACCGCATCGACGGCATGCTTCCCGTGGCGATCGCGGTTGGGTTGATGGGTTGGATCCTCGTCAACTGATGCGCTCGATTTCGATCCTCGGCGCAACGGGCTCGGTCGGCGCATCGACGCTCGACCTGGTGCGTCGCAATCGTGGCCGGTGGCGCGTGATCGCGCTGACCGCCAATTGCCAGGCCGAGGAATTGGCCGCGCTGGCGCGCGAATTCGCCGCCGAATTGGCGGTCGTCGCCGACGAAACCTGCCTGCCCCGCTTGCGCGAAGCTCTCGCGGGCAGCGGCATCGCGGTTGCCGGCGGTGTAGCGGCGTTGGCCGAAGCGGCGGGGCGCGGGCCGGATCTGACGGTCGCGGCGATCGTCGGCTGCGCCGGCTTGGCCCCGGTGATGGCGGCGATCGAGCAGGGCGGCACGATCGCGCTCGCCAACAAGGAAGCCCTGGTTTCGGCCGGCGCGGTGATGACCGCCGCGGTCGCCCGGCACGGCGCGACGCTGCTGCCGGTCGACAGCGAGCACAACGCGATCTTCCAGTGCCTCCAAGGCAACCGCATCGCGGATGTGCGCCGGATCACCCTTACCGCCAGCGGCGGTCCGTTCCGCGGCTGGAGCCAGGCGCAACTTGCAGCCGCCACCCCCGCGCAGGCGGTTGCGCACCCCAACTGGGACATGGGGACAAAGATCAGCGTCGATTCGGCGACGATGATGAATAAGGGGCTCGAAGTAATCGAGGCCCATCACCTGTTCCCGGTCGGGCTCGAGAAGATCGGAATCGTGATCCATCCGCAGAGCGTGATCCACAGCCTGGTGGAATATCGCGACGGATCAACTCTCGCGCAGCTCGGGCCGAGCGACATGCGGGTGCCGATCGCCGCATGCCTCGCCTGGCCACGGCGGATGGAGACGCCGATGGCCTCGCTCGACCTCGCCGCCCTTGGTGAACTGACATTTTTCGCGCCCGACGAGGCCCGCTTTCCCGCGACCAGGCTGGCGCGCGAGGCGGCAGAGGCGGGTGGCGCGGCCCCGGCGGTGCTCAATGCGGCGAACGAGGCCGCGGTGGCGGCTTTCCTCGCCGGCAAGATTGGGTTCACCCGCATCGCCGTAATCGTCGAGCAGGCCCTGTCCCGCGCCCTGCCTCCGCCGCCCGCCACCCTCGGCGAGGTGCTGGCGGTCGATGCCGAGGCCCGCACGCGGGCGGGCGAATTGCTGGAGCTTGCCTGAGTTGATCGAATCGCCGCCTTTCTGGCTCTACATCGTGGGCTTCATCCTGTTGCTCGGGCCGCTGGTGACGGTGCACGAGTTCGGCCACTACCTGATGGGCCGCCTGTTCGGGGTCGGGATCGAGGCGTTCTCGGTCGGCTTCGGCAAGGAAGTCGCCGGGTTCACCGACAAGCGCGGCACCCGCTGGAAGCTCTCGGCACTGCCGCTCGGCGGATACTGCCAGTTCAAGGGCGACATGAACCCCGCGAGCATCCCCGATACCGCAGCGCTCGAAGCGATGAGCCGGACCGAGCGCGACGGCAGTTTCCACCATGCCCCGCTGTGGCAGCGCGCGCTGATCGTGTTCGCCGGGCCGCTGACCAACGTGCTGGTCGCGCTGGCGATCTTCACCGCGTTCTTCCTCGCCTACGGCAAGCCCGTGCAGGCTGACCCGGCCGAGACCAACGTCGTCCAGGCTTTCGCGGCCGGTTCGGTGGCGCAAGATGCGGGAATCGCGGCGGGCGATCGTATCCTGGCGATCGACGGCCGGCCCATGGCCGAATTCCGCGACGTGACTGAACGCGTCCTGATGCATCCAGGCGAGCCGATCGTCGTAACCGTAGAGCGCGACGGCGAGCGTCTGCGCTTCCCGCTGACAATCGGCAGCGCGGTCGAGAAGGACCGTTTCGGCAACGAATCACGGATCGGGCGACTCGGAATATATTCCAGCCCAATTGGCTTCCGCCCGGTCGGTCTGGCCGAAGCGGGGCAACTTGCGGTCGAGGAATCGCTCGATCTCACCCGTATGATGGTCACCGGCATCGGCCAGATCCTGAGCGGAGAGCGGGCGGTCAGCGAACTCGGCGGGCCGATCAAGATCGCCAAGTTTTCGGGCGAGCAGCTGAGCCTGGGTCCGCAAGCGTTCGTCGGCTTCGCGGCGCTGATCTCGCTTAATTTGGCGTTCATCAACCTCTTGCCAATCCCGGCTCTCGACGGCGGGCACCTGGCTTTCTACGCGGCGGAGGCAGTTCGCCGGAGGCCGGTGGGTCCGCGCGGTCAGGAATGGGCGTTCCGCGCCGGCGTGGCGATGATCCTCGCGCTGATGCTGTTCGTCACGGTAAACGACCTGCTCTCGCTGCCCATTTTCGGGCGTTAGCGGCAGGCGGCAAAGGATCGTTCGGGCGGAGGGTGGTGGTCGCGCCGCTTGATTGAATACAGGCTATCGGGCAAGGGCGCACGCACGTGCCGCCGGGCCTTGCGAATACGGCAGGCGGCGGGCGCAACTTTCGCGCAAAATTGGAATTTGGACGGAGTCCCTCGTCGATGTCAGCACGCGAATTCGCCGGCTCTCGCACCCGGCCGGGCATGACCAGGCTGGCCATGATCCTCCTGTGCGGAACGGCGCTCGGCGCAATGCCCGCCGCCGCGCTGGCTCAGGACGTTCCGGCGGCCGCGGCCGAGGTGGTGGCGCCCAAGCCCGACGTGATCCGCACGATCGCCGTGGGCGGCGCACAGCGGCTCGAGCCGAGCACGATCGTGTCCTACATCCGCCTGCGCACCGGCCAGGTTTATACCCAGACGGCGGCCGACCAGGCGCTCAAGGACCTCTACGCTACCGAGCTGTTCTCGAGCGCCAACATCGTCAACAACGGCGGCGACGTGGTCATCACGGTGGTCGAGAACCCGGTGATCAACCGCATCGTGCTTGAAGGCAACAAGCGCATCAAGAGCGACAAGATCACGCCCGAGATCAAGCTCGCGCCGCGCCAGATCTTCACCCGTTCCAAGGTCCGCGCCGACGTCGCCCGCATCGTCGAGCTGTACAAGCGTCAGGGCCGCTTCGCCGCCACGGTCGAACCCAAGATGGTCGAGCTGAGCCAGAACCGGGTCGACGTGGTGTTCGAGATCAACGAAGGGCCCAAGTCCAAGGTCCGCCAGATCAACATTCTCGGCAACGAAGCGTTTTCGGACGGCGATCTGCGCGGTGAGATGATCACCAAAACCGCCAGCTTCACGCGGTTCTTCAGCTCGGGCACCAGCTACGACCCCGATCGCCTGGCCTTCGACCAGCAGAAGTTGCGCCAGTTCTATCTGACCGAAGGTTATGCGGATTTCCGCGTGATCTCGGCGGTGGCCGAACTGACCCCCGACAAACGCGACTTCATCATCACCTACGTGGTCGAGGAAGGGCAGCGCTACAAGTTTGGCAAGGTCGACGTGCAAAGCCAGATCCGCGACTTCTCGAGCGAGGGCCTGACCGGCAACCTGCCGATGAAGAGCGGGGAATGGTACGACGCCAAACTGGTCGAGGACACCTCGGAGCAGTTCACCGAACTCGCCGGCACCTTTGGCTACGCCTTCGCCGACGTGAACCCGGAATTCCGCCGCAACGCCGAAGACCTGACGATGGACGTGACGTTCGTCCTCAAGGACGCGCCGCGCGTCTATGTCGAGCGGATCGACGTCAACGGCAACACGCTGACGCAGGACAAAGTCATCCGCCGCGAGTTCCGCCTGGTCGAGGGCGACGCGTTCAACTCGCTCCAGGTCAAGCGCACGACCAACCGGGTCAAGTCGCTGGGCTTCTTCCAGGAGGCGTTCGAGGTTTCGCAAAAGGACGGCAGCACGCCCGACCGGATCGTGCTCGAAGCCAACGTCGAGGAGCAGCCGACTGGACAGCTCCAGCTGTCGGCCGGATTCTCGTCGATCGAAAGCTTCATTCTCGCAGCCTCGATACAGCAGCGAAATTTCCGGGGCCGCGGCCAGACTGTTGGCCTGGGGGTTAACTATTCGCGCTATTCCAAGAGCGCCAACATCAGCTTTACCGAACCTTACGTGTTCGATCGCAACATCTCGGCCGGGGTCGATATCTATCGGCGCGACCAAAACAGCTTCAACCAGCTGAACAACGAGCGCAACACGACCTTCCAGCAGACCACTACGGGCGGCCAGGCCAGGCTGGGCGTGCCGCTTACCGAGTTCATGTCGCTGATCGGCAGCTACACGCTGAACTTCGACAACGTCGGGCTCGACGAAAACCAGTTCTTCTCGAACCGGCTGAATCCGCCGCTGTTCGAATGCGACCCACTGCTGGCGGGCCGTTACCTGTGCGAAGCGGTGGGCAAGCGTACCAGTTCGATCCTCGGGGCGAACATCGTGTACGATTCGCTCGATAGCCGGCTGCGGCCGACGCGCGGCCGGTCGATTTCGGTCGGCGCCGAATTCGCCGGGCTTGGCGGTTCCGTCAAGTTTGCCCGCCTGCGCGGCAAGGCGGCGCAGTACTTCCCGCTGCCCGCCGGCTTCATTTTCTCGCTCTCTGCCGAGGGTGGGGCGATCAAGGGCTTCGGCGGCAACGGCGTCCAGCTAACCGACCGCTTCTTCCTCGGCGAGCCGCAGTTCCGCGGCTTCGATATCCGCGGCGTCGGCCCGCGCGTGCTGCGCCAGCCGATCGTCGACGAGAACGCTGATGGTGTCCCCGAAATCATCACCGAACGCACGCGCGTGTCGGACGACGCGCTCGGCGGCCGGTTCTATTATCTCGGACGCGCCGAGCTGGAAATTCCGCTCGGCAGCGGCGTGCAGGAACTGGGGTTGCGGCCGTCGGTGTTCGTCGACGTTGGCGCGCTGTGGGGCATTCGCACACCGCAGCTGCAGAACAGTCCGTTCCCGGGCGGGATCAACTTCCCGCAGCGCGACGCCTCGGGCAGCGCCCTCTTCTCGCAGGCGGGGGCCGGCGGAACGCTTACCTCCACCACCAGCCCGACGGCGCCCGACGGCACCGCCAATACGCCGTTGTTCAACAATATCGGGCCGTTTCAGGAAGTCTTCCTGGGCGACACGCCGAGCCCCCGCTTGTCGGTCGGGATCGGGGTCAACTGGAACTCGCCATTCGGTCCGTTCAGGATTGATTTCTCTAAAGCGCTGTTGAAGCAGCCCGGAGACGACACCAAGAGCTTCTCGTTCAACGTAGGAACCCAATTTTGATGCGTACCTTAGCTTCGGGCGCGATGCTCGCCGCCCTCTCGCTCGCACTCCCCGGCGCTGCGTACGCGCAGCGCGCGCCCGCCGCGGTGATCGTGGTGGTAGACAACGATCGCGTCTTTCGCGAATGCACCGCGTGCCGCGCCGCGCAAAATCAACTGCAGGGCGTGGTGACATCGGCCCGCAACCGCGCACAGCAGCTTGGCCAGCCGCTGCAGACCGAAGCGCAAGCAATTGAACAGTCGGGCGCGGCATTGCGCAATCTGACGGGTGCCGCCCGTACCGCTGCCGAGACCGCGCTCAACACGCGGGTGCAGGCTTTTCAGCAGCAGCAGACCGCCGCACAGCAAGAGACCGCCAGGCTGGAGCAGAACATCCAGTCGACCCAGGCGCACGTGCTGCGCCAGGTCAACGAGCGGCTGAACCCGGTCATCTCGCAAGTCATGACCGCGCGCGGCGCCAATGTCGCGCTTGATGTGAATGCCACACTGGCCCGCTCGAATGCGCTCGATGTGACGAACGAAGTGCTCACCGCGCTCAATGCCGCGCTGCCCTCGGTCAGCGTTACGCCGTTGCCCGATCCGCCGGCGCAGCAGCCGCAGGTCCGGTGATCGAACCGATTCTGCCGCGCATGGTGCCGTCGGTTCAAAACCTAGGAACGCACATTCGATGACTACACACTTCAAGCCGTTGCTGGCCGCCGGGCTGGCGCTGGCCGTTTTTTCGCCGATCGTCGCCTCGCCGGCCGCGGCGCAATTGGTCAAGGGCATCGGCGTCGTCAGCCTGCCGGCCGTCGTCGCCAACTCGAACGCCTACAAGACCGCCGAGACGCAGCGGCCGGTAACCTACAAGCAGTTCTACGACGACGCCGAGGCGCGCCGCGCAGCGATCACAGCGCAGCTCCAACCGCTGGTGACCAAGTACAACGCCGACCAGCAGGCTAATCCCAACAACCCGGCGCTCGTCCAGCAGGGTCAGGCGATCCAGCAGATCAGCGCCGCCGGGCAGCAGGAAATCCAGCAGCTCGTCGCCCCGATCGCGCTGAGCCGCGCCTATGTGACCGAGCAGATCGAAGAAAAGCTCGACGCGGCGGTGCAGGGCGCGGCGAAGAAGAAGAACATCCAGCTGATCCTCGATCCGACGCAAGGGTCGGTGATCTTTGCCGAGGCGGCGTACAACATCACTCAGGACGTGCTGAGCGAACTCAACACACTTCTGCCCCTCGCCGAGCTTCAGCCGCCCCAGGGCTGGGAGCCGCGTGAAGTCCGCAACCAGCGCGCCGCGGCGGCCCCCGCGCAGGGTCAGGCCCCGGTGCAGACTCCGCCTACAACCACGAGCCGCTGATCGGCCGCAACGGGAGGGCAGGGCGATGAGCGATAGCGAAGTGGGCGCCGGCGCGTTCGACATTCTCAAGGTGCTCAAGGCCCTGCCGCACCGTTACCCCCTGCTGCTGGTCGATCGGGTCCGCTCGATCGAACTGGGGACCCGCATCCACGCGGTGAAAGCGGTCACTTTCAACGAGCAGTTCTTCCAGGGCCATTTCCCGGGCCGCCCGATCATGCCGGGCGTGCTGCAGGTCGAGGCGCTGGCGCAGGCCGCCGGCATCCTCGGGATCGAAAGCTTCGAATTATCCGGCACCGGCAAGCTGGTCTATTTCATGGCGATCGAGAACGCCAAGTTCCGCAGCCCGGTCGAACCCGGCTGCTTGCTCGACCTCGAGGTCGAGTTCGTGCGCAAGAGCAGTCGGGTGTGCAAGTTCAAGGGCCGGGCGAGCGTTGAAGGCAAGGTGACCTGCGAAGCCGAGTTCACGGCAATGATCGCCGACAGTCCTTCGTGAATTGCGAGGCCGCCTCCGCGGCCTCGTCCTCGGTGCTGTTTCCTCCGCTTCGCTCCGGAGCACCTGCGGGCGCCCGTTCGGGCTTGCGATCTGCTGGTCGCGGCCCGGATCGCTTATTGGCCCAGCGGCAGGCTAGGAATCGGTTCGCGACCAGCGAACCGCAAGCGCGAACGCGCGTCGGCCGGTTAGGCCGGAAGCCAAGGGGCCGGAGGGCCCCGCCGGCACCTGAGGCGCAAACAAGAGACAGTTTGGGTTGCCATTCGAGGCAAGCCAAACTAATGGCGCGCCTTTCCACCCAACAGCTGGACCGGTCGGTACCGTTCCGAGGCTACGGAGACACGCCATGAAGGCCGATACCCACCCCGAATACCACACCATCAAGGTCAAGATGACCGACGGCACCGAGTTCCAGACCCGCTCGACCTGGGGCAAGGATGGCGACACGATGACGCTCGACATCGATCCGACCAGCCATCCGGCGTGGACCGGCGGCAAGCAGCAGCTGCAGGAAGGTGGCCGCGTGGCCAAGTTCAACCAGCGCTTCGGCGGGCTCAGCCTCAAGAAATAACCACGGCGTCGACGCGGTTCGTTTCGCAAAGGGCGGTCCCGCAAGGGGTCGCTCTTTTCGTTTGTCAGACCGGCTCAAGCGGGCAGCGCGGGGCACCGGGGAGGGCGACGCCGATCGCCGCGCCGACCGTGATCTCGCCGCCGCGTTCGACCGCGCCCATGACCCCGCACTTGCGCGCCAGCGATCCATCGGCCCGCTGCTCGACCATGTGCGCCAGCAGGCCGGGCTGGAACGCCTCGATCTGGGCGCACGGGTTGCGCAACCCTGTGACGCGTACGACGCTCTCGCCGATATGCAGCGTGGCGCCAGCCGGCAGGCCGAGCAGGTCGATACCGCGCGTGAGGATGTTCTCGCTAAGATCCCCGGACGCGATGGCAAAGCCCTTGTCCGCCAGGTCGTCCAGAAGTTCGGCATGAATCAGGTGAACCTGGCGCAGGTTCGGCTGGCCCGGGTCCGATCGCGCGCGCGATAGATGCTGCACCGTTTCCCCGGCGTGCGCGTCTCCGGCTACGCCCAATCCCGCGACCAGCACCACGCGCTCGCACGGCTGCTTGGAAAAGCCATGCCGGCCGCTGCGCGCCAGCCCGACCACGCGTGGCCCGCTCATCCCCACGGCCGTTCGCGGTACCACTTGGTGATCACGTACTTCAGGCCCTTCCTCACCTTCATCCCATGGTGAAGCGTGGCGGGATTGGGGGAGCCGTCGGGCCGCCGGTTGTTCCACGCCAGCAGCTTGCCGGTTTCCGGCTGGATGATCTTCTTGGTCGCTCCGAAGCGCGTGCCGCCGCCGGCCTCGACTGCATTGAGATAAACCATGAAAGTCCAGGTGCGCTGGCCGGCCACGGTGCAATACTGCTCCCAATCCGCGCCCCCGGGCTCGAAGTAGTCGGTGTGCGGCTTGAATTCCTGACCCACTGCATAGCGCTGACCTTGGACCGGCTCGCCGTGCGCAGGGTCGAGTCCATTGAGCGCGAACAGCCGCGCCTCCAGGTCTTGCACCGCCAGTTCGGCAGGATCCAGGTCGCAAGTCTCGCTGGTGCGGAAATACATATCGCCGTTGGCGTCGGCGATGGTCGAGGGCCGGCGACCCGCGTCGATCAGCGCGATCAGACCGTGGCACAGCTCCGGCGGCAGGAACCGGTGGAGCTGGAACAGCTCGAGCGCGACAAATGGCGCGCGCTGCATGCCGGGCGCCAAAGCAAGTATGTCGGCAGAGGATTCGCCGGGACCAGGCATGGTCATGGCGATAGGCCAAGCGGCATCGCGAAACAATCTTGCGTCGGACGCCCCCGCGCGCAGTTTTCGCTTCCAAAACAGGGGTGCTCATGCAACAGGCGCTCGCCCGAACGGGAAGCGGCTTGACGCCCTCTCGCGCGGCTTTATCTGCCCCGCCTCACGGCATGCGTCGGGGCATGTGGCGATCGTAGCTCAGTTGGTTAGAGCGCCGGTTTGTGGTACCGGAGGTCGGGGGTTCAAGACCCCTCGATCGCCCCATTTCCCCGTTTTCTGGCCGAGTTTTCCGGCGATTGCGGGGCATTTTCTCATGACGGCCTTCTGGACCCAGACGGACTATGACGATCATGAGCTGATCGAGCTGGTTCACGACCGCGCCTCGGGCCTCACCGCGATCATCGCGCTGCATTCGACCAAACTCGGCCCCGGCGCGGGCGGCACGCGGTTTTGGCACTATGCGCAAGCCGACGACGCGATGCGCGATGCGTTGCGTCTGAGCCGCGGGATGAGCTACAAAAACGCCATGGCCGGACTGCCGATGGGCGGCGGCAAGGCGGTTATCCTGGCGCCCAAGGATCGCCGCAAGTCCCCCGAAATGCTCGCCGCGTTCGGCGCCGCGGTCGAGGCGCTCGGCGGTCGCTACGTCACCGCCGAGGATGTCGGCATCTCCGAGGCCGACATGGTCGAGGTGTCGCGGCACACTCGCTACGTCTCAGGTCTGCCGGTCGAGGAAGGCGAGGCAGGCGGCGATCCGGGCCCGTTCACCGCGATGGGCATCTACCACGGCATCAAGGCCGCAGTGGAGCACCAACTCGGCAAGCCCTCTTTAAAGGGCGTGCGCGTCGCGCTGCAAGGCGCTGGCAGCGTCGGCAGCGGGCTTGCCCGCTTGCTTCGCAAAGACGGTGCGCGGCTGGTGGTTGCCGACGTCGATGACGCGCGGGCGAAGACCCTGGCCCGCGAAGTCGACGGCGAGGCGGTCGCGGCGGACCAGATCATGTCGATTTCGTGCGATGTGTTCAGCCCCAACGCGCTCGGTGCGATTCTTGACGAGGAGGGTATCGCCCGGCTCGATTGCGCCATCGTCGCGGGCGGGGCCAACAACCAGCTCGCCCGGTCCGAGCACGGCCGGCTGTTGGCCGAGCGCGGGATTCTCTACGCGCCCGATTACGTGATCAACGCTGGCGGAATCATCTCGGTGACGCTGGAATATCTGTGCCGCACCCAGGGCCAGCCATGCGACATCAACGAAGTGCGCAAGCGCATCGCGCAGGTTCCCGACCGGTTGCGGACGATCTGGGAGGAAAGCGGCCGCACCGGCGAGTCGCCCGATCAGGTCGCCGACCGCATGGCGCAGAAGCTGATCGGGCGCTGATCGGCAGTTGTCGGTCGGGGCACTTGCCGCGTCTGGCCGCTCCTGCCAAAGCAGCGCCGACGGTTTTTCCATGCATAGCTTCGCCAATCCCAAACGCTTCCTCGGCATAGCGCGTCCGCTGACGCCATGGCTGCTCGCGGTCGGCTTGCTGGTGGCCGGCGGCGCGTTGGCCTGGGGCCTGACGCAGGTTCCGGCCGAGCGGTTGCAGGGCGAAACGGTGCGCATCATGTTTCTCCACGTGCCCGCGGCCTGGCTGGGGATGGCGGGCTGGACTGTCATCGCCTCGGCGAGCCTGGTCGAGATCGTCTGGCGGCACCCGCTCAGCGCTATCGCCGGCCGCGCGGCGGCTGTCCCGGGTGCGTTCTTCACCGCACAGTGCCTGGTCACCGGCTCGATCTGGGGCCGGCCTGCGTGGGGCACATGGTGGGAATGGGACGGACGGCTGACCAGCATGCTGGTGCTGCTGTTCCTGTACCTGGGCTACATCGCGCTCGCCCAGGCGGCGGCGCGCGAAGGCGCCTCGAGCCGGCTGGCGGCGATCTTCGGCCTGGTCGGCGTGGTCAATGTGCCGGTGATCCATTTCTCGGTGCTGTGGTGGAGTTCGATCCACCAACCGCCCAGTCTGTCGATGGGCGGGTCGGCGATGGCCCCGGCGTTCCTCTGGCCGCTGCTTGTCGCCACGCTCGGCTTCAGCTGCCTGTTCGCGGCGATCGTGCTGATGCGGATGCGCGCGCTGCTCGCCGATGCGCAGGCCGAAGCCCGGCTGCGCCGCCGGGCGCGCGACGCGGATGCCGAGCCGGTGCCAACCTGATGCGCGAAACGCTCGACCCGTGGACTTTCGTGATCGCCGCCTACGCGATCGGTGTGATCGGCACGCTGGTGCTGCTCGGCTGGGCGTGGCTGACGATGCGCCGGGCCGAGCGGCGGCGTGACGGGGATGCGGGGTGAGCCGGCTCCAGCCCAAGCATCAGCGGCTGGTGCTGGTGATGGTCGCGCTGGTCGCGCTGATCGCCGCGGGTCTGATCGGCGCCTGGGCGGTGCGCAACCAGGCGAGCTTGTTCTACGTGCCCAGCCAGATCCTGAAAGACCGCCCCGGCCCCGACCGGGCGTTGCGGCTTGGAGGCATGGTGGAGAAGGGCTCGATCGTGACCCGGCCCGACGGAGTGACCATCGATTTCATGGTCGGTGACGGCAAGGCGCGCGTGCCGGTGACCTTTACCGGAATCGTCCCCAACCTGTTCGTCGAAGGATCGGGCGTCGTCGCCGAAGGGCGGATGCGGGGCGGCACTTTTTACGCCGAAGAGCTCCTCGCCAAGCACGACGAGAACTACGTCCCGCGCGAGCTTGCGGACATGACCGCAGCCCAAAAGGCCGCAATGGCGCAAGCTGCGCAATGATCGCCGAGTTGGGATTGGCCGCACTCTGGCTGGCGGCCGCGCTGGCGGCGCTCCAGCTGGTCGCGGGATTCCTCGCGGTCAGGCGGGCCGAAGGCGATATGGCCGCGCTGGTGCGCCCGGCGGCGATCGTCCAGGGGGCGCTGTGCGCGTTTTCGTTCGCGATGCTGGTGTGGCTGTTCGCGCGCACCGACCTCTCGGTTAAGCTGGTCGCAACCAACTCGCACTCGCTCAAGCCGCTAGTCTACAAGCTGTCGGGCGCATGGGGAAACCACGAAGGCTCGATGCTGCTGTGGGTCACGGTGATGAGCGCGGCGGGCGCGCTGATCGCAGGCGTGGAGCGGCGGCTGCCCGAGCGCACGATGCACGCCACCCTCGCTGCGCAGGGGTTCGTCGCGCTGGGTTTCTACGCTTTCCTGCTGTTTAGCTCGAATCCGTTCGAGCGGCTGCCGCTGCCCGCGCTCGAGGGCAACGGATTGAACCCGCTGCTCCAGGACATCGGCCTGGCGTTCCATCCGCCGACCCTCTACCTCGGCTATGTCGGGCTGTCGGTGGCGTTCAGCTTCGCGGTCGGCGCGCTGCTGACGCGGGCGGTGACGCCCGATTTCGCCCGCGCGATGCGGCCTTGGGTGCTCGGGGCCTGGGTGTTCCTGACCATCGGGATCACCGCGGGCAGCTACTGGGCCTATTACGAACTCGGCTGGGGCGGCTGGTGGTTCTGGGACCCGGTCGAGAACGCATCGCTGATGCCGTGGCTGGCGGCGACCGCGCTGCTTCATTCGGTAACCGTGCTGGCCGCGCGCGATGCGCTGCGGGCGTGGACCATAATGCTCGGGGTGGTCGCGTTCTCGATGAGCATGGTCGGCACATTCCTGGTGCGCTCGGGCATCCTGACCAGCGTCCACGCCTTCGCGGTCGACCCCAAACGCGGCAGCTTCATCCTGGTGCTGCTGGCGATCTACATCGGCGGCGCGCTCGCGGTGTTCGGGCTGCGGGCGGGGACCGTGGCCGAGGGTGAGCGGTTTGCGCCGGTCAGCCGCGAAGGCGCGCTGGTGGTCAACAACGTCATGCTCTCGGCGATCCTCGGCGTGGTGCTGCTGGGAACGCTCTATCCGCTGCTGACCGAGGCGATGGGCGTCCGGGTGTCGGTCGGGCCGCCCTATTTCAATTCCGCCGGCGCGATCTTCGTGGTGCCGATGCTGCTGGTGATGGCCGCCGGGCCGCTGCTGCGCTGGCGCAGCGACCGGCTGGCGCGGGTGCGCGGTCCGCTAGTGGTGGCCGCGCTGGTGGCGCTTACGGTGCTGGCTGCGGTCCTGATTCTTGCCGCGCCGGGAATCCTTCCCCTTATCGGCCTCGCGCTCGGGGCGGGGCTGCTGGTGGCGAGCCTGCTGCCCCTGCGCGGCCGCAGCTTGCGCCGCCTTCCCCTGGCCACCTGGGGCATGGTCATCGCCCATTTCGGCATCGGTGTAACGCTGATTGGGATATCCAGCGAAAGCGCCTTCAGCGAGGAACGCCTCGCCGCGCTCGAAGTCGGCGACAGCGCCGAGGTTGGGCCATGGCGGGTCACGCTGCAGGCGGTCACCCCGGTCGCCGGCCCGAACTGGAACGCCATCGAAGGGGTCATGCTGGCTAGCTATGGAGGCGGCGCCCCGGTCAGGCTCGCGCCCCAGGCGCGCAGCTTCTGGACCCCGCCGCAGGAAACCACCGAAAGCGCGCTCGAGACGCGCTGGAACGGCCAGCTCTACGCGGTGCTCGGCAAGGCGGCCGACGGCCAGCGCTGGCAGGTGCGGCTGTGGTGGAAGCCGTTCGTGACCCTGATCTGGCTGGGCGGCCTGCTGATCGCGCTCGGCGGCGTCCTGGCGCTGCTGGGCCGCGTTGCGCACGATCTGAGGCGCCGGACGGTCACGCGCAAGGCGGCAAGTCGCCGCGCGGAGCTGCAGCCATGAACAACTGGCGGTTCTTTCTGCCGCTGGCGGTGTTCGCCGCCTTCATCGGCGTGGCGGCCTACCAGCTGACTCAGCCCAAGGACGAATTCGTCTATTCCGCGATGGTCGGCAAGCCGGTGCCGCAATTCGCGATGCGCGCGGCGAGCTCCGATCGGCCTGGGCTCTCGCCCGCCGACCTCAAGGACGGCACGCCCAAGCTGCTCAACATCTGGGCCAGCTGGTGTCCGCCGTGTGTAGCTGAGGCCCCGCATCTCGCTGCGCTCAAGGCGCAAGGCGCGCCGATCGTCGGTGTCGCGATCCGCGACCGGCCCGAGGATGTCGCGACCTTCCTCGCGCGCTACGGCAATCCCTACGACCGAATCGGTGCCGACGATCTTTCGAAGCTCCAGCTTTCGATTGGCGGTTCGGGCGTGCCCGAGACGTTCGTGATCGATGGCAATGGGATCATCCGCTACCAGCACATCGGCGACATCCGCGCCGAACATGTGCCGCTGCTGCTTGAGAAGCTTCGCGAGGCGGGCGAATGAGGTGGCTGCTCATCCTGCTGGCTGCGTTGTTGGCGCTGCCGCTCACGGCACAGGACGCCATGCCGCCCGCGCCTTACGCCTATCGCCAGCTAGACGACCCGGCGCTCGAGGCGCGCGCGCAAGGGTTGATGGCCGAATTGCGCTGCCTCAAGTGCCAGAGCCAGTCGATCGCCGACAGCGACGCGCCGATGGCGGGCGACATGCGCCATCAGGTGCGCACCCGGATTGCCGCGGGCGAGGAGCCCGAGACGATCCGCGCGTGGATGGTCGAGCGCTACGGCGACTATGTCAGCTACGCGCCGCGGGTTACCCGCACGACCTGGCCGCTGTTCGCCGGGCCGCTGTTGCTGCTGGCGATCGCCGCGCTGCTGCTGTGGCGGCGGTTTAGGAAGAAGGCATGAGCTTCCTCCCGCTCCTCCTGCTCGCGCTCGCCGCGTTCACGATCGGCGCGCTGGCGCTGCGCCTGCCCCGCACCGGATGGGCCCTGTTCGGCGCCGCGCTGCTGTTCGGCCTTGCCGGATACGCGCTGCAAGGTTCGCCGGGCCAGGCGGGCGCGCCCAAAGTCGCTAGCGATGTCCCAGCCGACGCGGGCGTGGCGCTGGTCGAGGCGCGGCGCGAGCTGTTCGGCCCGGCCCCGCCGAGCCACTTCGTGATTGTCGCCGACGGGTTTTCCCGCCGCGGCCAGCACGCGGATGCCGCCGGAATTCTGCGCGGCTCGCTCGACCAGAACCCCGACGATCCCGAGGCTTGGCTCGCCCTTGCCAATGCTCTGGTGGAGAACGCCGAGGGCCAGCTGACGCCGGCGGCGATCTATGCCTTCTCCCGCGCCGAGCAGGCCGATCCCGCCAGTCCCGGACCGGGGTTCTTCCTCGGCGTGGCGCTGATCAACGCCGGCCGTCCGGTAGAGGCGCGCGGGTTGTGGGCGGGTATGCTTGAGCGCGCCCCGGCCGACGCTCCGTGGCGCGAAGGGCTGCAGCAAAGGCTCGAGCGGCTCGACGGTCTGATCGCGCAAACGGGCGGCCAGTGACCGCCACGCGTGCTCATCGTTGCGGGCTTGTTGCTGCGGTGCTAATCGCCGCGCCCTTCATGACAGGGATGACCGTTCGATGAGCGCGACGCTCGCACAGGGGGAGGTCCGCTCGGCCTCCGCCAAGGTCAAGTTGGCGATCGGGGCGATCGGCGTCGTCTTCGGCGACATCGGCACCAGCCCGATCTACGCCTTCCGCGAGACGTTCGCCTCGCACAACGGCGTTCCCGGCATCCAGGTCGATCCGGTGCACATCTACGGCGTGCTCAGCCTGGTGTTCTGGTCGATGATGATCGTGGTGACGTTCAAATACGTGCTCACCATCATGCGCGCCGACAACAAGGGCGAAGGCGGCAGCTTGGCGCTGCTGGCGCTGATCAATCGCAAGAGCGAGGGCGCGCGCTGGACCGGCCCGCTGATCCTGCTTGGCGTATTCGCGACGGCGCTGTTCTACGGCGATTCGATGATCACTCCGGCGATGTCGGTCCTCTCCGCGACCGAGGGCCTGCAATACGTGCATCCGGGTTTCAAGGATTGGATCGTGCCGCTGGCGGTGGCGATTCTGTTCGGTCTGTTCGCGATTCAGGCGCGTGGCACCGACAAGGTCGGACGGCTTTTCGGGCCGATTATGCTCGCCTATTTTGCAACGCTGGCGGTGCTCGGCACGATGTACGTCGTGACGATGCCCTCGATCATTCTCGAGACGATCAACCCCTTGAACGCGGTGAATTTCTTCGTCGCTGATGGCTTTCGCGCGTTCGTGGCGATGGGTAGCGTGGTGCTTGCCGTGACCGGAGCGGAAGCGCTCTACGCCGACATGGGCCATTTCGGGCGCAAGCCGATCGCCGGAAGTTGGCTGGTCTATGTTCTGCCCGCTCTTATGCTCAACTACATGGGCCAGGGCGCGATGGTCCTCTCCGCGGGCCCGGGTGCTGCCGCCCTGATCAAGGACCCGTTCTTCCTGATGATTCCCGATGCGGTGCGGATCCCGGTGATCTTCCTGGCGCTCGCCGCCACGATCATCGCCAGTCAGGCGGTCATCTCGGGCGCTTTCTCGCTGACTCACCAGGCGATCCAGCTCGGCTTCATCCCGCGCATGCAGATCAAGCACACCAGCGCCGCCGCTGCCGGCCAGATCTACATCCCGGTAATCAACTGGGGGCTGATGATCATGGTCATCGTACTGGTGCTGTTCTTCCAGTCGTCGAGCAACCTGGCGGCCGCTTACGGCATCGCGGTGACCGGCGCGATGTTCATCGACACGATCCTGATGGCCGCGGTGCTGATTTCGCTGTGGCGCTGGCCGCTGTGGAAGGCGATCCCGCTGATCGCGATCTTCATCATCGTCGACTTCGCGTATCTCGGGGCGAACCTGATCAAAGTGCCCGATGGCGGTTGGGTGCCGCTGGCGATTGGGCTCGTCATCTTCACCCTGCTGACAACCTGGTCGCGGGGCCGGACATTGATGCGCGCGACGATGGCCGAAAGCTCGATGCCGATCGGGATTTTCGCCAAGAGCACCAAGAGCAGCGCCGCCCGGGTGCCGGGCACGGCGATCTTCATGTCCTCCTCGCGCGAAGGAGTGCCCTCGGCGCTGTTGCACAACATCAAGCACAACAAGGTCGTCCACGAACGCGTGGTCGTAATGACCGTGACGGTCGAGGACGTGCCGCAGGTGGCCGAAGAGGAGCGCGTCGAGTTCCGCGACCTCGGCGATGGATTTTTTCGCATGGTCCTGCGGTACGGGTTCCTCGAAGAAACCGACATTCCGGGCGTGCTGCGTCAGTTCGACCGCTGCGGCGGTATGTTCGACATGATGCAGACCAGCTTCTTCCTCAGCCGCCAGACCCTGATCGCGAGCAAGAAACCAGGCATGGCGATCTGGCGCGAAAAGCTGTTCGCCTGGATGCTGCGCAATTCCGCCACCGCGATGGAATTTTTCCGCTTGCCGACCAACCGTGTGGTCGAGCTGGGTAGCCAGGTTGAAATTTAAGGAGAAAGTATGTCAGCCTCTATCGCCCTCAAGCTGACCGAGGAAGAAATCGAGATGCTGGTCGACGCGCTCGAAGCCGACCAGGAGGGATACGTCGAAGCCGCCAAGGAAGCGCGCGGCAACAACAGCCGCGAGGATGTGGCGACGTTCACCGAGGCGGCACAACGCATCGACGCGCTCATGGGCAAGCTGCGCAAGCTCGTCGAATAACGGTGGAAAAGCGCGGCGCTTATGGCGCGCCGCGCTGTCTCGCGTCAGATGGGTTATCAGCCCAGGTTGGCGCTGACCATGCAGTACAGCATCGGCAGCGACAGCAGCACGTTGGTGCGGCTGGCGGCGAGCGCGCGCGGGGCGAGCTTGGCCTTTTCCTCGGGTGTCGCCTCGACCAGGCCGAGGATCTTCCTCTGTGCCGGCCAGATGATAAACCACACGTTGAATGCCATCACCAGCGCCAGCCACATGCCGAGGCCGATCATGTTGAAGCCGTCGGCGCCTTCGCCCTGAAAGGTCAGCGCTTCGACCGCGTAGCCGTTGTGGAACGCGATGATCAGGCCGAGCAGGACGGTGAGCGCCGCCGACCAGCGGAAGAAGAAGAACACCCGCGGCGCGATATGCCCGGTGACCCCGGCCTTCAGCTCGGCGGGGATCGAGGGCATCGTCGGCACCTGGACGAAGTTCAGGTAATAAAGCAGGCCGATCCACAGCACCCCGAAGAACGCGTGCAGCCAGCGGAACACGTCGTCCGACAGCGACCTGGGATCGTCCCCGGTCCAGCCGGCGAACGCCATGATCACGATTATCGCCAGCACCAGTCCGGTGAGCAGCACCAAGTGCAGATTTCCGAAAAATTTGACCATGTGCAGTTCCCCTCAAAGCCGATGTGCGACCACCCGCGTTCCGTCTGCTCGCATTTACCCGTCCAATGCAACTCCCGCGCGGTTTACGGCGGGGGAAGCGTGGTTTCTTCCTCGGGCAGTTCCTCGGCGGCGAGGCCGTGGCGCAGCAGCATCGGAATCTGGGTGAAAGTGAACAGGAACGACAACGGCATGAATACCCACAGCTTGGCCCACAGCCAATCGCCGAAGCTCAGTTGCGCGCGCAGGATTTCGTTCAGCACCGCGAGGATGACGAAAAACAGACCCCAGTTGCGGCTGAGCTTGAGCCAGCCAGCCTGATCTAGCCCTTCGAACGCCGCCTCCAGCAGGGTCTTGAGCAGCGCTTTGCCGCGCAGCCAGCCAACGATCAGCGCCAGCGCAAACATGGTGTAAATCACGGTCGGCTTGATCTGGATGAAGCGCTCGTCGCGCAGCCAGACGGTCAGCGCGCCGAAGCCGACGATCAGCGCCGTCGACAGCCAAAGCATGGGCGATACGCGCCCCAGCTTCCACTTCGAGAACGCCAGCGCGGCGATCGCTGCGACAATGAACGCGCCAGTGCTCTGGACGACCGCGACAATCTCCGACGCAGGAGACTCGTCCGCCGGCGCGGCCCACTTGTAGACGATGAAGAATATCAGGATCGGGCCGTAATCGACCAGCACGTTGAGCCAGCCCGATGGCGTGCGTTTCGCGTCAGCCATCATGCCACCCCTGCGATCACACGCGCGACCAGGTCGGCGTCGAACGGCCGCAGGTCATCGAGCTTCTCGCCCACGCCGATGGCGTGGATCGGCAGGCCGAACTGTTCGGCCGCCGCCACCAGCACGCCGCCGCGCGCGGTGCCGTCGAGCTTGGTCATGACGATTCCAGTCACCCCAGCCACCTCCTTGAAGATTTCGATCTGCGACAGGGCGTTCTGGCCGTTGGTGGCATCCAGCACCAGGATTACATCGTGCGGCGCGTCTGGATTGAGCCGGCCGAGCACGCGGCGAATCTTGGCCAGTTCGTCCATCAGTTCGCGCTTGTTCTGCAGCCGGCCGGCGGTATCGACGATCAGCGCGTCGGTGCCGACCGCGGTCGCTTGCTTGACCGCGTCGAACACAATCGACGCCGGGTCGCCGCCTTCCGGCCCCTTGACGAGGGGAACACCTACGCGCTCCGCCCAGGTCGCGAGTTGGCCGATCGCGGCCGCGCGGAAGGTGTCGCCGGCGGCGAGCATGACCGCGTAGTCATCTTCCTGCAGCCAGTGTGCGAGCTTGGCGATGGTGGTGGTCTTACCGCTGCCGTTGACCCCGATCACCAGGATCACCTGCGGGCGCGGAAAGGCGGTGATCTCGAGCGGAATAGCGACCGGGCGCAGGATCGCGGCGATTTCCCTGGCGACCGCCTCCTTTAGCTCGCGCTCGGTGATATCGAGGCCGAAGCGCTGCTCGCCCAGTTTGTCGCGGATACGCCGCGCGGCGGCCGGGCCGAGGTCGGAGACGATCAGCGCGTCCTCGACATCGTCGAGCGTGGCGTCGTCGAGTTTGGCGCTGCCGACAACGGCGGTGAGGTTCTGGCTCAGCCGTTCGGAGGTCTTGCGGAAGCCGCCGAACACGCGCTCGGCCCAGGTCGGTTCGGTCATGCGAGCAGGCCGTCGTCGAGGCGGGTGGGCGTAACCGTGACGATTTCGCCGCGCATTGTTCCTTTGGGCAACCGCACCCGCGCGAAATTTTCCGCGTGACCGGTGCCGTCGGCCTCGGCGAGTACCGACAACGGCCGGCCGACGAGCGAGGCGAGCCAGGCATTCCGCGCGGCAGCCACTTCCTCACGCAATTCGCGCGCGCGCGCCTTGACCGTTTCGGGCCGAACCTGCGGCATCCGAGCGGCAGGGGTGCCGGGGCGGGGTGAGTAGGGAAACACGTGGCCGTGGACCACGCAGAGTTCGCGGATGATCGACAGGTTGGCCGCGTGGTGCGCGTCATCCTCGGTCGGGAACCCCGCGATCAGGTCCGCGCCGATCGCCATGTCCGGCCGCCGCGCGCGCAGCCGCTCGACCAGCGCCACCGCGTCGCGGCGCAGATGGCGGCGCTTCATGCGCTTGAGGATCAGGTCGTGGCCGTGCTGGAGCGACAAGTGGACGTGCGGCATCACCCGCGGCTCTGCGGCGATCAGCTCCTCGAGCAGCGGGTCGATCTCAATCCCGTCGAGCGACGACAGCCGCAGGCGGGGCAGGCGCGGGAACGCGTCGACCAACCCTTTCAACAGGTCTCCCAACCGCACCGCGCCGGGCAGATCTTGGCCCCAGCTGGTCAGGTCCACGCCGGTGAGCACCAGCTCCGCCGGGCCGTGCGCCAGATCGCGTTCGGCGTCGCGGATCACCTGCTCGAGCGGCAGCGAGCGGCTCGGCCCCCGGCCCTGCGGGATCACGCAAAAGGTGCACGCGTGATCGCAGCCATTCTGCACGGCGAGGAAGGCGCGGGTGCGACGCGGCGCGAAGCTGTCCGGCGCGGCGGGAACGTTCCAGGCGCGGTGGTCGAGCTTGGCGGTGTTGGCCACCAGCCCGTCCACCTCGGGCATCGCGGCCAATTCGTCGCGCGCGATTTCAGCGGCGCAGCCGGTCACCAACAGCCGGGAGCCGGGCCGGGCGCGGCGCGCGCGCCGGATCGCCTGGCGCGTCTGGCGCACGGCCTCCGCGGTTACCGCGCACGAATTGATGACCACCGTATCGCGTTCGCCCGCGAGCATGGCGCGGATGCGCTCGCCCTCGGCCAGGTTCAACCGGCATCCCATCGACACGACCTCGGCGCTCACGCGAAATCGCCCCAATCGAAACTGCCGCGAAAGCTTTCGGCCGCTGGACCAGTCATGGCGATACGCCCGTCGTCGCCCCATTCGATCTCGAGCGGGCCGCCTGGCAGAGTCACGGTCGCTTCGCGCCCCGCCAGCAGGCCGCGCCGGATCGCCGCCACCGCGGTGGCACAGGCGCCGGTGCCGCAGGCGCGGGTCAGGCCGGCGCCGCGCTCCCACACCTTGAGCAGGATCGCGGACGGACCGGTGACTTGCGCCACCATGACGTTGATCCGCTCAGGAAACAGCGGATCGTGCTCGATCTCGGGTCCGAGCCGTTCGAGCGGCACCGCTTCCAGGTCTGGCACGAAGAACACCACGTGCGGATTGCCGACGCTCAGCGCCATGGGTGTCTCGAGCCCCTCCCAGGCGACCGGCATCGCGGCGGTGTCCATCGCATAGGCCAGCGGGATTTCGTTCCATTCGAAGCGCGGGGCGCCCATGTCGATCCGCGCCCCTTTGCCGGTGGGCGCGACCGCGATGGTGCCGCCGCTGGTCTCGACCTGCGCGGCCTGCCCATGGAGCAGCGCGACCGCGCGGCTGGCGTTGCCGCAAGCCTCGACCTCGCCGCCGTCGGCATTGAAGATCCGCATGCGGAAATCGGCCCGATCGGACGGTTGCAGCAGGATCAACTGGTCGCAGCCAATTCCGGTGTGTCGGTCGGCCAGCGCCCGCGCCATCGCCGCGCCGATCGGCGGCAGGGTCTCCACGCGCGCGTCGAGGACGACGAAGTCGTTGCCGAGGCCGTGCATCTTGACGAAGGGTACCCGCATCGCGCGCGGGCTCTATGCGGGGCGCGCGCTTGCGTCCAGTGGCGAGCGGTCAGCTGGCCTTGCGCTGGTCGTCAGTAGTCGAGGCGGACGCGGGCGGCGCGGCCGTCTCCTCGCGCGCCAGGAGCCCGGCTGTAGCCAGGCGTTCGCGCACGGCGGCGGCATCTTCCGGGCGGCCGTAGAAATAGCCCTGGCCCTTCAGTTCGCCCATCGTGCGCAGGCGATCAAGGATCGCCGGGCTCTCGATCCCCTCGGCGGTAATGGGCAGGTCGAGCCCATCGCCCAGCGACACTATCGCGCGAACCAGCTTGTCCGAATCTCCGCCGCCGGTGAGCTCAGCCACGAAGCTGCGATCGATCTTGAGCCGGTCCAACGGCAGCGAGCGCAGTTGCGCGAGGCTGGAAAAGCCGGTGCCGAAGTCGTCGAGACTGATCGTCACACCCTGGTTCTTCAGGCTGGTGATGATCGAGCGGACCACGCCGATATTCTCGTGCAGGCAGCTTTCGGTGATCTCGATGTCGAGCCGCTGCGGCGGGAAGTTGTGCTTCACGAGCAGCTTCAGCAGCTTCTGAGAAAACCACGGGTCGCGTAGTTGCACCGGCGAGATGTTGATCGACAGCGAGAGCCGCGGATCCCACTCCTTGGCGTCCCGCAGGGCTTGATCGATCAGGCCCTCGCTGAGTTCGCCGATCACGCCGATTTCCTCGGCCACCGGAATGAACACCTCGGGGCTGACGAGGCCCAGCGCCGGCGACTGCCAACGCGCGAGCATCTCGAAGCCGGTCAGTTCGCCCGAAACGAGGTCAACCTGCTGTTCGTAATACGGCACGAACTCACCTCGCGGGATGCCCTTGCGGATGCCGGTTTCGAGCTGGCTGCGGAAGCGCAGCTCGCTCTCCATTGGTGCCTCGAACCAGAAGTAGCGGTTCTTGCCCTGCTTCTTAGCGTGATACATCGCGATGTCGGCGTGGTGAGTCAGGGTTTGCGCGTCCGCCGCGGCGGCCATGGCGGCCGGTTCGCCAAAGTCGGCCGCCATGCCGACCGATATCGTCACCTCGATGATCATCCCGTCGTGTTCGGTCGGCTGCGCAACGCGTTCGATCAGCAGGCTGGCGAACTGGTCGATACGATCGGGACTGCGCGGATCGAACGGGACCACGCATGCGAACTCGTCGCCACCGAGCCGGGCGAGCAGTCCGTCCTTGGGCAGCAGCGCGCGAATGCGGTCGGCGGTTACCTTGAGCAGTGCGTCGCCCGCGGTGTGGCCGTTGAGGTCGTTGACCATCTTGAAATTGTCGAGGTCGACCATGACGAACGCGGCCGAGCGCCCATCGATGCGCATCCGGGCCAGCAAGGCGTCGGTCGCCGGGCCGATGCTGCGGCGGTTGAGCGTGCCGGTGAGCGGGTCGATCTCGGCCAGCTGGCGGGCCAGCTCCTCCGCTTTGCGGCGCTCGGCGATCTCGCCGGTAAGCTCGGCGTATCGGCGCCAGCCGAAGATCACGAGCGCGATGTTGAGCAGCAGCGCGTTGACCAGGATCGGGTCGGGCGCCGCGCCGGCGCCCATCCATGAGCGGACAACCTGCGGCAGAACCATGCCGCCGGTGCCGACGAACAGAATGATCGCGGCAACCGCGATCCCGAGCGCGACGAGATCGCGCTCGGCCCGGCGCAGGCCGGGCGCGCCTTGCTCTTCGTTCCGCTTCCTCGCGAACATGCCGGGCAACCAGCCCCCCTGACGTTGCTTCACAGCGCCTATCGCGTATTTGCTTGAAAATTGGGTTAAGGCCGGCTTCGGCCGCCCGCAGGTTAGGGGGAAACATGGCGCGGCGATTCTGGCTGATGAAGTCCGAGCCGGACGTCTACGGCTGGGATCACCTCGTCGCCGAGCGTGAGGGAACCTGGGACGGCGTGCGCAACTACCGCGCGCGCAACAATCTGGCCGCGATGAAGGTCGGCGACCGCGCGTTCTTTTACCATTCGAACATCGGCAAGGAGATCGTCGGCGTGGTCGAGATCACCGCGGCGGGCTTCCCCGACCCGTCCGACGACACGGGCAAGTGGACATCGGTGAAGGTCAGGCCGGTCGAGAAGCTGCCGCGGCCGGTGACGCTGACGGAGATCAAGGCCGACCCCGCCTTGTCGGAGATCGAGGTGATCAAGCAATCCCGCCTGTCGGTCGCGGAGATCAGGCCCGACGAGTGGCGGCACATCCTCCACATGGCCGGCGGTTAAGCCCTACGGTCAACGAACAGGCTTAATGTCCCGCCGCGCGACAGCGCGGAAAACCGGGGCGCGCGATGGTTTCCGGTTCGTTAAGACCCTCGCCATGCGACGCTCCCTTGTTCTCACCGATGAATCGGCCCGCCACCCCTTCCGCGCCACTTTGCCGCCGCACATCTGCCGCGGCGGCACGGCGCCAGCCTCCAGGCCATCGTGGGTAATCAGCCGCGACGATGTCCACGGCTTCGTCGGCGCCTACTTCGCCTGCCTGGCGGCAGTGGCCGTGTTCATCGTCTAGGCCAGCGCGGCGCGCTCCGCGCGTAGCAACAGCAGCCCGAGCCAGGCCGAAACCAGGCACATCGCCGCGGTCAGCAGCAGATGGTGGACGATCTCGACCCCGGCCGCCGACAGTCCCGTGGCGAGCAGCGAACCGCCGACCATCGCGCCCGAATTGACGATGTTGTTCGCCGCGATCGTCCGCGCGGTCTGGGTCTTGGGCACGAAAGTCGTCAGAAACGCATAGAGCGGGACCACGAACATCCCGCCCGCCACCGCGATCCCCAGCAGGCTGAGCAGCAGCGGAATCGCCATGGAATGGGCGATGAATTCCCCGGTATCGAGCAGCGTTCCATCGGTTTCGGGCACCCAGGTGCGGCAGACGAGGTAGAACGCCAGCACGAACCCGCCCATCGCCACCACCGAGACCGGTGAATAGCGCGCCGACACGGTGCCCTTGAGCAGCGCGTTGACCGAGACCGAGCCGATCGCGACTCCAATCGAGAAGATCACCAGGAACAGGCTGGCGACTTCCTTGCTCGCCGTCAGCACGTTCTTCGCCAGCGGCGGGAACTGGATGAACAGCACCGCGCCGATGGTCCAGAAAAAGCTGATCGCCATGATCGCCAGGAACACCCGGCGGTCGTGGCTGGTGTTGCGTACCAGCGCGATCGAGCTGCGGACGAAGTGGTAGTCGAGCGGCTCGACCTCGCCCTGCGCCGGCGCGGGAGGCACGTGGCGGGACACCAGATAGCCGGCTACCGCGGTCAGTACGACCGCGGCTGCCGCCGCCTCGACCGGTATCCACCCGGCGATGATCGTGCCGAACAGGATGGCGATATAGGTCCCGGCCTCGACCAGTCCGGTGCCGGCGAGCACTTCGCGCTCTTCGAGATGCTGGGGCAGGATGGCGTATTTGATCGGCCCGAAGAAGGTCGAATGCACGCCCATCGCGAACAGCGCGAGCATCAGCAGCGGGATCGCCACCAGGTCGACCGCGATGCCCTTCGACGCGAGCAGCAGCCCGGCGGCGCCGACAGTCATGATGCCGATCTCGGCCGCCTTGACGATGCGGATGATGCGCGCCTTGTCGCGCATGTCGGCGAGCTGGCCGGCGAGCGCCGAGAGCAGGAAGAACGGCAGGATGAACACCGCGCTGGCGACCGCGCTGAAGGTCCCTTCCGCGGCTTCCGAATTGTAGACGCTGTAGACCACGAACAGCACCATCGCGGTCTTGTAGAGGTTGTCGTTGAAGGCGTTGAGCAGCTGGGTGATGAACAGCGGCAGGAAGCGCCGGCGGCGCAACATGTGCGTGGTAACGGTCATGAAGGTCCTGTCGCCAGCCTCTCCGGCTGCCGGGTCTAGCGGCTGGGACGCGGGGAACAAGAGATAAGGGCGCTTTTGCCCCGCCGCGTGCTGGGCTAGGGCGGGCCGCGATGCTGACGCTGCCCAACCTGCTCACGCTGAGCCGTATCTTCGCGGTCCCCCTGCTCGCGTTCCTGCTGTGGTGGCCGGACTGGCGTTTCGGCTATGGCGTGGGCTTCGTGCTCTACTGCGTGATCGGCTTCACCGACTATCTCGATGGCTACCTGGCGCGCGCGCAAGGAACAGTCAGCAAGCTCGGCCAGTTCCTCGACCCGATCGCCGACAAGATCATGGTCGCCGCGGTGATCCTGGTGCTCGCGGCGCAAGGCTACATGCGCGGGCCTTATGTCGGTGACCTGCACGTCATCGCCGGGCTGATCATCCTGATGCGCGAGATCGCGGTCTCGGGCCTGCGTGAATTCCTCGGACCGCTGCAGGTGTCGATGCCGGTCTCGAGGCTCGCCAAGTGGAAGACCGCGCTGCAACTGGTCAGCCTCGGCGCGCTGATCCTCGGCGGAGCGGTCCACGGAGCCCCATGCGAAATACGCGGTGACTGCGGCCCCCTCGCCGGCCAGTGGATCCACCTCGTCGGCCTCGCCAGCCTGTGGGCCGCAGCCGCGCTGACGCTGGTGACCGGATGGGATTATCTGCGGGTCGGGCTGAAGCACATGGACTGAGGTTGGCACACCGACCGGGGGTGTTTTACAAACTCCGGGTAGGCTGAAAAACCCACGATTATAGTGGCTTGCAACCGTCTTCATTGCCTCAGGCGTAACTTTCCAATTCTGGGAGCGCGAACCCACTCGGGGCCGCACTTCGAGCAGGGCGGGAGCTTCACGGTTTGAAAGAGCGAGGTCAGCGCTAGCGAACCAACCGAGTGTAGGAAAACTCTTTTGTATGCTTTGGGTGGAAAGCGGGCATTTCTTGCTGCCGGCGCCAGTCCGCAATCGCGCTGCTTGCCGCGGGTGTTCCTTCGTGCCAAGTCTCGCTGCGAAAGGCGGGGGGACAATGCCTTATCGTAAAGCGTGGCTTTGGGTGCTGCTGCTGTTTGCGCTCACCTTTGTAGCATTCTGGCCCGGCTACTTTTCAAAGTTGCCGGACAAGAAAGTTGCTCACCACTACCACGCGGCCAGCTCCGTCCTGTGGATGGTCCTAGCCATCGCGCAGAGTTGGACCGCCCACAGCAATCGCCTTCCTCTGCACCGCAAGATTGCCCCCGCGATCTTCGTGCTTTTCCCGTTCTTCCTGGTTGCCGGAATGTGGGTCATCCATGTCGAGGCAGGAACCGTCGCCGCCGACTTGACCAGTGTGGAAGGCAAGCAGCTTGCGCAGTTCGGCTTCTTCGATCCGCTCGCAAATGCCGGCTTTGCCCTTATGTTTTGGGCAGGCCTCAAGTACCGCTACAAGGTGAATCTCCACGCACGCTACATGCTGGCTACGCTGCTGTTCGTAGTTGCGCCCATCGGCTTCCGATTACTCCCGATGCTGATCCCGGTCCTCAGGCCCGACAAGAATTTTTCCTTTGCCATGTTGGGTGGAAACCTGATCGCTTTGGTCGGGAGCCTTTACCTGTTCTACCAGGCACCCAAGCATGGCCGGCCGTTCCTGATTGCCGCCGGGTTCATCGTCGCACAACAAGTTACCTTCGAGACGCTAGGACGCATACCTGCCTGGGGGCCGATGTTCGGCAGCGTTTCCAACGTGAGTCTGCCGTTCCTGCTTCTCCTAACTGGCATCGCTAGCATAGCTATCGCCTGGCACGGATGGACGGCTGGAGCGCGCACGGTAACATCTAAGGCGGCACTGGTGGTCTGAGGGGCGCCCACCGATGGCCAACAAAGGCAACGTCCGCCCTAGGTGGTTCGATTGATCGAATGTCTGCAATGGGTGGAAAACGGACCTTGGCAATCACGGCACCTGGCGGTCCATTTCCGACAATCTGCTGTGCATCACCCATCCCTATCTTAGTGTTCGAATGCCGGGAATGGGTCAAAACCAGAGGCAGCGCTAATGTCCGCAATGGGTCGAACGCAGACCTTCGCCTCACCCGGCCCTTAGCTCCTCCGCCAGCAGCCTGGACTCGGCCTCCCGCCGTGAGTTCTTGCACCAGATCAAGGGCCTCTCAGCCCCACAATCGACTAGTGGTCAGCGGATTAAAACGATCTCCACCCCGATAGCCTCCGGCAGCTTCGCCCACTGTCGGTCTGCGGTGTAGGCGGGCAGGCGGAGTTGGCGCGCCAGCGCGAGGCAGAAGCGGTCGCCGAGCGAGAGGCCGGCCGATGCGGTGACGGCGCGCAAGTATCCTGCCTCGCGTGCAAGGTCGGGGTCCGCCAGTATGGTTGTGAATTCAAGCGGTTCGAGGGCGTCGTTGACCATATCTGGAGTCAGTCCGCGGAAGATGAGATAGCCGACCACCTCGCAAAGATTTACCACGCTGACCGATGCGCCGCGGACCACCTGACCGACCCGCTCTCCGCCCGGCTCCTCGTTGATCAGCGCGATTATCGCAGAGGTGTCCAGTACCACCCCGCTCATTCGCCGCTATCTGCGCGGCGCTGCGCTAAAAAGTCGTCCACCGATATGTCCGCTCTGCCGGCGGCATGCTTGCGAAAGATCGCCTGCGCCCGCGCCACTGCCTGCGCGGCCGTGCGCAAGATCACGCCGTCCTCGGTTTCCTCTGCGACCAAGTCACCGCCCTTGTGGACACCCATGCGTTTGCGCATGGCGACCGGCAGGCTCAGCCGGCCGTTCGGCGAGATCGAAATGTGGACGCCCATGACAGTTCCTTTGTGCCTCGTCCGCATAGGTATGACACATTTCGCGATTGATGTCACATTTCCCTTACATGCCCTCACCCCGCCCGTAGTTCCTCCGCCAGCAGTCTGAACTCGTCGCCCCGCGGCGAATTCTTGCGCCAGATCAGGGCGATCTCGCGGCTCGGCGCCTTGCTCTTGAGCGGGCGGGCGACGACCTGGGTCTCGTGCAGAATGCCGGCGTCGATCGCCATCTGCGGCAGCATCGTCACGCCCAGGCCGTTGTCGACCATCTGCACCAGCGTGTGCAGCGAAGTGCCGATCATGGTGGCGTTGGCGCGCAAGTCGGGGCGGTTGCACGCGGCGAGCGCGTGTTCGCGCAGGCAGTGGCCGTCTTCGAGCAGCAACAGCCGGTTCTGGTCGATCATCGAGGCGGGGACCTCGGCGGGCGGATCGGGCGGATCGTCCTTGGGAAAGGCGACGTGGAGCCGGTCTTCGGCGATGTGCGCCATTTCCACTTCGCCGGTGGCGAAGGGCAGGGCGAGCAACACGCAATCGGCCCGGCCGTGATGGAGGCTTTCGACCGCATCGCCGCTCGGCTCTTCGCGCAGGAACAGCTTCAATGCGGGTCGTTCGCGGCGCAGGCGGGGGAGCATCCGCGGCAGCAGAAACGGCGCGATCGTGGGGATCACGCTCATCCTGAGTTCGCCCGACAGCGGCTTGCCGCTCGCCTGGACCAGATCGCTCAGTTCCTCCGCCTCGCGCAGCAGCCGGTGCGCCTTGGCGACCACCTGGTTACCCAGCGGCGTGAACCGCACCACCCGCCGGCTGCGCTCGACCAGCGTTACGCCGAGCAGCGATTCGAGTTCGCGCAAGCCGGCCGAAAGAGTCGATTGGGAGACGAAACTGGCGCTGGCTGCGCGTCCGAAATGGCCGTGCTCGTGCAGCGCCACGAGGTATTGCAACTGCTTGATCGTGGGCAGGTAGGTGCTCACTCCGCCGCCAGCACCTCCGGCTGGTCAGGCGCCTCGACCGGCACATCGGCGATGCGCGTCATGATCAGACGCCCACTCTCGACCCCGAAGCCGAGCTTGCCTTCGACCAGCGCCAGCGCGTCCTTGCCGAACACCTCGTAGCGCCAGCCCTTGAGCACCGGCAGGTCGCGCACCCCGGACGCGAGCGCCTCCATCTCGTCGCTGCGGGTGAGCAGGCGCGCGGCGACGTCGATCTCGCGGCTGCGGATCTTGAGCAGCAGTTTGAGCAGATCGGCCACCAGCACGCCTTCCTTGCCCAGCGGCGCGCCGCGCTTGGGCTTGTCGGGCATCTCTTCGGCCGGCATCGGTTCGGCCTTCTCGAGCACCTTGATCAGCCGCCCGCCGATGTCGTTGTCCTTCCACGCCGCCGACAGCCCGCGGACCTTGATCAGATCGGCCTGGGTCTTGGGCGGATGGCTGGCGAGATCGGCCAGCGTCTCGTCGCGCATGATCCGCCCGCGCGGGATGTTCTTGTGCTTCGCTTCGGCTTCACGCCAGGCGGCGAGCGCTTGGAGGCGCCCCAGCACGATCGCGCTGCGGCTGGGCGGGCGGATGCGCTCCCACGCGGTGGCCGCGTCATTCGCGTAATTCGCCGGATCGGCGAGCTTTTCCATCTCCGCGTCGAGCCAGCTGCCGCGACCGGTCTTGAACAGTTTCTTGAGGATCTTGGGAAAGATCTTCGACAGGTGGGTGACGTCGCCGATGGCGTATTCGATCTGGCGTTCGCTCAGCGGCCGGCGGCTCCAGTCGGTGAAGCGCGCGCCCTTGTCGACGTCGATCCCCAGCCAGCTCTCGACCATGTTGGCATAGCCGATCTGTTCGGACTGGCTGATCGCCATCATCGCGATCTGGGTGTCGAATATCGGATGCGGGGTCTTGCCGGTGAGGTTGTAAATGATCTCCACGTCCTGGCTGCCGGCGTGAAAGACCTTGAGCACGTCCTCGTTATCGCACAGCAGTTCGAGCAACGGGGCAAGGTCGATCCCGTCGGCCAGCGGGTCGATCGCCGCGGCTTCCTCGGTATCGGCGATCTGCACCAGGCACAGCTCGGGCCAATACGTGTTTTCGCGCATGAATTCGGTATCGACCGTGACGAAATCGGCTTTCGCGAGGCGGCCGCACAGCTGGCGGAGCGCATCGGTCGTGGTGATCAGATCGTGTATCTTCATCGGTTCTTTTTCTGTGTCCGGGCGGAGTACCGCCCTCGGGACCGCCGGACGCTGTCAGGCCTCGCCTTGACAAAGCACCGTCGTTCCCCTGTTAGCGCGCCCATTCGACCCCCATACGGCCCTGGGCGAAGCGCGCGCGCCGCGCCCCTAGCGTGAACCCTGCGAAATTGGAAAGTATTTAGATGCACGCCTATCGCACCCACAGCTGCGGCGCCCTGACCAGGGCCCAGGTCGGGGAGACCGTCCGCCTGTCCGGCTGGGTGCACAACAAGCGCGATCATGGCGGGGTGTTGTTCGTCGATTTGCGAGACCATTACGGGATCACCCAGATCGTGGCCGACAGCGACAGCGATGCGCTGGGCGTGCTGGAAAAGCTCAAGCTGGAATCGGTCGTCACCATCGACGGCGCGGTCAAGGCGCGGGCCGATGTCGCGGTCAATCCCAACCTGCCGACCGGCGGGATCGAGGTCTATGCCCGCGCAATCACGGTTCAGAGCCGGGCCGAGGAATTGCCGCTGATCGTCAATTCGGCCGAGGATTATCCTGAGGAAACGCGGCTCAAGTACCGCTTCGTCGACTTGCGGCGCGAGCGGTTGCACAAGAACATCGTGCTGCGGTCCAACGTGATCGCATCGCTGCGGCGGCGAATGATCGCCAAGGGCTTCACCGAGTTTCAGACCCCGATCCTGGGCGCGAGCAGCCCCGAGGGCGCGCGCGACTACCTGGTGCCCAGCCGCCTCCACCCAGGCCGCTTCTACGCGCTGCCGCAGGCGCCGCAGATGTTCAAGCAGCTGCTGATGGTCGCCGGGTTCGACCGCTATTTCCAGATCGCCCCGTGCTTCCGCGACGAGGACCTGCGCGCCGACCGCAGCCCCGAATTCTACCAGCTCGACTTCGAGATGAGCTTCGTCACCCAGGAAGACGTATTCCAGGCGATCGAGCCGGTGCTGGCGGGCGTGTTCGAGGAATTCGCGAACGGCAAGGCGGTAACCCCGGCGGGCGGCTTCCCGCGCATTCCCTACGCGCAAGCGCTGCTCAAGTACGGCACCGACAAGCCCGATCTGCGAAATCCGCTGATCATCGCCGACGTGTCGCGGCACTTCACCCAGAGCGGGTTCGGCCTGTTCGAGAAGATCGTCGGCGGCGGCGGCGTGGTCCGCGCAGTCCCCGCGCCCGCGACGCACGAGAAAAGCCGCAAGTTCTTCGACGATATGAACGACTGGGCGCGCCGCGAAGGGTTCGCCGGGCTCGGCTACGTCACCAGGAAAGCCGGCGAGTTCGGCGGTCCGATTGCCAAGAACCATGGCGCCGAGGGCATGGAAGCGCTCTACGCCGAGCTTGGCCTGGGCGCGAACGACGGCCTGTTCTTCGCCGCGGGCAAGGAGAAGGACGCCGTCAAGCTCGCCGGCGCCGCGCGCACCCGCGTCGGCGAAGAACTTGGCCTGATCCGCCAGGACCGCTTCGATTTCTGCTGGATCGTCGATTATCCGATGTTCGAATACGATGACGACGCAAAGAAGGTCGATTTCAGCCACAACCCGTTCTCGATGCCGCAGGGCGAACTGGAGGCGCTCGAAGCGCAGGACCCCCTCGAAATTCTCGCCTGGCAGTATGACGTCGTCTGCAACGGGTATGAACTCAGCTCTGGCGCGATCCGCAACCACCGCCCGGACATCATGTACAAGGCGTTCGAAATCGCCGGGTACAGCCGTGCGGATGTCGACACCAACTTCTCGGGCATGATCGAGGCGTTCAAGCTGGGCGCACCCCCGCACGGCGGCTCGGCGCCGGGGATCGACCGCATCGTCATGCTACTGGCCGACGAGCCCAACATCCGCGAGGTCATCGCCTTCCCGCTCAACCAGCGCGCGCAGGACCTCATGATGGGCGCGCCGAGCGAGGTGCCGGCGCGCGCTTTGCGCGACGTTCACATCCGCGTGAGCGAACCGCCCAAGGGTGGTTGAGCGCTATGGTTTGACCCGCGGCAGGAACAGGCGTATTTTGCCGCTCCTGACGCAGGTGTCGCGCCTTGCGATGCCCGATGCAGGACGGGGTCCAAGATGGGAAATATCATGATGCGCCGCATGGGCGGCATGGCGGTTTTGCTGGCCGTGGTCGCAATGGCGGCGCCGGTTCACGCGCAGTTCGGCGGGCTGATGGGACGCGTCGGGCGCACCACCCCCGAGCAATCTACCGACGGCTGCCCCAAGGGCAAGTCGCGCAGCACCGGGTCGAAGATGCTCGGATCGGTGCTTGGTTCGGTCGCGGGCAGCGCCGCCGGGCGGCTGGGCGGGGTGTTCAACTTCGTGCCGATCGCGGGCCTGACCGACCAGCTCACCTCGGTGATCGCCTGCCGACTCGATGCCGAGGAGCAAAAACAGGCCGCGGAAGCGACGCTGGCGGCGACTCGCGGCGAGGGCACGGCGGCCGATGTCGCTGTGGGCACCTCCGCTGCATGGACTTCAGCGACGCGGCCGGACGTCTCGGGCACCTCGACCGTGGTGGCGCGCAACGATGCCGTGGGCGATGGCCTCGATTGCCTCGTGGTGTCCGACGTGATCATCGTGAAGGGCGAGGAGACCCGCGCCGACAAGCGCATGTGCCGCAGGCCGCCCGCCGCGCGTTATGCGCTGTCCGCATGATGCGCCGGGCGCGCGCGCTTGGCGCGATCGCCGCCTTCGCGGTCCTCGTCGCCGCCGCCGACCAGGATAATCCAACCTGTCCGGCCGTCCCCGATTGGGGTCCACCGGCCAAGATGACACTGGCCACGGCGCAACGGAATGGCGCGACCGTGCTGCTCGCCGAAGGCAAGATCGACTCTTCGCTTCCGGGGCGGCTGCGCGCCGCGATCGAGGCGGACGAGCGGATCGGCGAAATCTGGATCCGCTCCAGCGGGGGGGATGCTCGCGCGGGCAACGAAGCAGGCAAGGTGGTCCGTTCGTTCCCCGGAATGCTTACGCGAGTCCCCGCGGGCTGGGCGTGTTTTTCGGCGTGCAACTTCCTGTTCATGGGCGGCGACCGGCGGGTGATCGAGCCGGGCGGGGTGTTCATGGTGCACATGTTCACCCACACCAACCAGCGCGACGTGATCCAGGAGACGATCGCCGAGGGCACCGGCGCCACGGCCGGCCTGATCGGCGAGATCGAACAGGCGAGCGCGATGCTGGCCAGCGACGACAACGATTTCCTCATCCGCATGGGGGTGAGCCGCAAACTGCTGACCGACGTGATGTACCGCCAGCAGGCGGTGAAGTCGGATGCAAACCGCGCCACCCGCTATTGCCTGACCCAGGACGAAGTGCGGCGGTACAACGTCATGCCTGACGAACGCACGGGCTGACCGGGTGTCGATCAGCCTCTTAGCCGGGCACTTGCCAGCCATTGCGGCGTTCATTAGGGCGACAGGTAACTCGAAACCCCCAACTCAAGAGGGAAACACTCATGAGCGATACCGCCGCACGCGTGCAGAAGATCGTCGTCGAACACCTCGGCGTCGAGACCGAGAAGGTCACCCAGGAAGCAAGCTTCATCGATGATCTGGGAGCGGACAGCCTCGACATCGTCGAGCTCGTCATGGCGTTCGAGGAAGAATTCGGCGTGGAAATCCCCGATGACGCGGCGGAAAAGATCACCACCGTTGGCGACGCCACCAAGTACATCGAAGAGCACAAGGGCTGAGGGCCAATCCCGCCGCGCTCGCCTGACGGCCAGTCGGCGGGGCAAGTACAGGCTCGTCCCTGAACGGGGTCGGGCCTGTTGCGTTACGGGAGAGCAAGATGCGCCGAGTGGTCGTAACCGGACTGGGCCTCGTCACCCCGCTGGGGTGCGACGTCGAAACGACGTGGCGCAACCTCATCGCGGGCAAGAGCGGGATCGGACCGATCACCCGCTTCGACGTCAGTGACCACAAGGCCAAGATCGCCGGCGAGGTAAAACCCAAGGATCACCCGTGGGGTTTCGACCCCAACAAGCGGGTGGACTTCAAGGTTCAGCGCCAGGTCGATCCGTTCATCGTCTACGCGATCGACGCCGCGGGACAGGCGCTCGAGGACGCCGGCCTGACCGACATGGACCAGGCCACCAAGGAGCGCGCGGGCGTCTCGATCGGCTCGGGCATCGGCGGGCTGCCGGGGATCGAGAGCGAATCGCTGGTGCTGGCCGAGAAGGGTCCGGGACGGGTTTCGCCGCACTTCGTCCACGGACGGCTGATCAACCTCACCAGCGGGCAGGTCTCGATCAAGTACGGACTGATGGGGCCGAACCACTCGGTCGTCACCGCGTGTTCGACCGGCGCGCACTCTATCGGCGACGCGGCAAGGATGATCAAGGACGACGATGCCGACATCATGTTGGCGGGCGGCGCGGAAGCGACCATCAATCCCCTGGGCCTGGCGGGGTTCGCGCAGGCCAAGGCGCTCAACATGAGCATGAACGACCAGCCCGAGAAGGCCAGCCGGCCCTACGACAAGGGCCGCGATGGATTCGTCATGGGCGAAGGCGCGGGGGTAATGGTGCTCGAGGAATACGAGCACGCCAAGGCGCGCGGTGCGAAGATCTACGCCGAGGTCGTCGGCTACGGCCTGTCGGGCGACGCTTACCACGTTACCGCGCCGCATCCCGAAGGCCGCGGCGCCGAACTGGCGATGCGGATGGCGCTGAAGAAGGCCGGGATGGGGCCGGGCGACATCGATTACGTCAATGCCCACGGTACCAGCACGATGGCCGACACGATCGAACTCGCGGCGGTCAAGCGGGTGCTCGGCGACGACCTGCACGGCGCCTCGATGAGCAGCACGAAGTCCGCCATAGGCCATTTGCTGGGCGGCGCGGGCGCGGTCGAAGGTATCTTCTGCGTGCTGGCGATCCGCGACCAGATCGTGCCGCCGACACTCAATCTCGACGATCCCGACGAAGGGACCGAGAGCGTCGATCTCGTGCCGCACCACGCCAGGAAGCGCGAGGTCGAGGCGGCGCTCAGCAACAGCTTCGGCTTCGGCGGCACCAACGCGAGCGTGATCTTCAAGAAGGTCGATTGAAGTGAAACGCCTGTTCCTCGCCGCCGCGCTGGTCGGCGCGCTGGCGCTCGGCTGGTTCGCCTGGGGCTGGTACGGTTCGGCCAATGTCGAGCAGGAGACCGCGTTCACCGTGCCCGACGGAGCGACGCTGACCAGCGTTGCCGGCCGGCTGCAGGAGCAGGGCCTGATCCGCTCGGCCGAGGCGTTCCTGTTGCGCGCGAAAGTGCTCGGCAGCGGCGATCCGGTCCAGCGCGGCGAGTTCGCGCTGCCCGCCGGCGCAAGCGCCGCGACGATCCTCGACACGCTCCAGCACGGCCAGGCGATCCGCCGCTTCGTGACCGTACCCGAAGGCCTGCCCTCGATCATGGTCTACGACAAGCTCATGGCCGAGCCGTTGTTGACCGGGCCGATCCCGGTTCCGGTGGAAGGCTCGGTCTTGCCCGACACGTACGATTTCGAGCGCGGCGAGGCGCGGATCAAAGTGCTGGCGCGAATGCAGGCGGCGATGACCAACTACCTCGCCGAGGCGTGGCCCAAACGGAAAAGCGGCATTGCGGTTGCGACCCTGCGGGAGGCGGTCACGCTGGCCGCGATCGTCGAGAAGGAAACCGGGGTCGCCAGCGAACGGCGGATGGTCGCGGGGCTTTATTCGAACCGGGTCAAGCAGGGGATGCCGCTCCAGGCCGACCCGACGATCATCTACCCGATCACCAAGGGCAAGCCATTGGGCCGCCGCATCCGTCAGTCGGAGATCGCCGCGGTCAACGGCTACAACACCTACACCATGAGCGGGCTGCCCAACGGACCGATCACCAACCCGGGGCGCGAAAGCATCGCCGCGGTGCTCGACCCCGCATCCACGCAGGCGCTGTACATGGTCGCCAACGGCAAGGGCGGCCACGTGTTCGCGGCCACTTTGGCGGAGCACAACGAGAATGTCCGGCGCTGGTTCGCCATTCGCCGCGCGCGGGGGGAGCTCTAGCGATCCTGGGGGCGCTCGCGCCGCTGCCTGGTCCGCTGGTGGTCACCGCGGAGCTGCCCGAGGCGCTCCAGTCGCGGGCCGACCAGTTGCGACAGGCGCATTACCCGCCCGAGCGCAATGTCCTCAAAGCGCATGTCACGCTGTTCCATGCGCTGCCGCCGAGCGTCGAGGAGGAGCTGTGCGACGCGCTCGCGGCCGAGGCCAAAGCGCGGCCGGTGCCCGCACGGCTCGAAGGGGTGATGAACCTGGGGCGGGGCACGGCCTTGGGGTTGGCGAGCCCGACGATGCTGGACCTGCGTGGACGGCTGGCCGAGCGCTTCCACGGCTTGCTGACCCCACAGGACGAACACGTCCCGCGGCTCCACGTCACGATCCAGAACAAGGTCTCCCCGGCGGAGGCGCGCGCACTGCAGGCGCAGCTTGCCGCGACGCTGGAGCCGCGCGATTTCGCCTTCGCCGGCCTCGCGCTACATCGCTATCGCGGGGGGCCGTGGGAGTTCGTCAAGCGGTGGCCATTCCGCGGTTGACCGCCCGCCGCGCCCAACCTAAATGCGCCGCCTGCCTCTCGGGGCGGAGTAGCTCAGCCGGTTAGAGCAGCGGAATCATAATCCGCGTGTCGGGGGTTCGAGTCCCTCCTCCGCTACCATTCCCCTTCGCCCGGTGCATCCGACAAAGCCCGCCACTGCCTGTGCGTAGATCCTGGATCTTGCGTGGTCCGTTCCGAGCGCCCAGGTTGCCCGCGAGCAGGGATAACAGTTACATCCGGACCCGGGTGCCTACGGATGACGAAACACGGAAAACTTGAACATAGGCGCTGCGATAGCTTCGATAACCGCCAACAATCATGCCAATGCGGGGGGCCGCGGCCCGGTTGACGATTAATCCGGACGACTGAGGAGAACCGCCGTGGCCAGCGCGCCCGCACAGATGGCTGACCAGGGCCGCACGATCGATCCGGCCGAGGAACAGGCGTTCCTCGATGCGATCGACCGTTGGCTCGAACGCTCGGTGATCCCGGTGGTCATGCACCATGACCACAACGACCTGTGGCCCGAGCAGCTCGTCAACGAGATGGCCGAGATGGGCCTGTTCGGCGCGACCATCGGGCAGGAATACGGCGGGCTCGGCCTGCCGGCGACGACTTATGCCAAGATCGTGATGCGCATTTCCAGTTACTGGATGGCGATCACCGGAATCTTCAACTCGCATCTGATCATGGCGGCCGCAGTCGAGCGCTTCGGCACGCCCGCGCAGAAATCCCAGTGGCTGCCCAGGTTCGCCAGCGGTGAAATCCGCGGCGGCCTCGCGCTGACCGAACCCAACGCCGGCACCGACCTCCAGGCAATTCGCATGATCGCGCGGCGGGATGGCGACGACTACGTGATCGACGGCACCAAGACGTGGATTTCGAACGCGCTCAACGGCTCGGTGTTCGCACTGCTGGTCAAGACCGATCCCGACGCGAGCCCGCGGTACAAGGGCATGAGCCTGTTCATCGCCGACAAGCGCGACGGATTCACCACCGGCAAGAAGTTCGACAAGCTCGGCTACAAGGCGATCGATAGCGCCGAGCTGATCTTCGACGGCTATCGCGTGCCCGCCGACCAGTTGATCGGCGGGGTCGAAGGGCAGGGATTCCTCCAGGCGACCGGCGGGCTCGAGTTGGGCCGGATCAATGTCGCCGCGCGCGGGGTTGGCCTGGCGGAGGGGTCGCTTCGGCTGGCGACCGAATATGCCCAGCAGCGACAGACGATGGGCAAGCCGATCGCCGAACACCAGGCAATCCAGCTCAAGATTGGTGAGATGGTCACCCGCGCGCGCGCATCGCGGTTGCTCACGCTCGACGCCGCCGAAGCCTACGACCGCGGCGAACGGTGCGATCTGGAAGCCGGAATGGCCAAGTACTTCGCCTCGGAGGCGGCGGTCGCCAACAGCCAGGAAGCCATGCGCATCTATGGCGGTTACAGCTATTCGAAGGAATACGACATCGAGCGTTACTACCGCGATTCCATGTTTATGTGCATTGGCGAGGGCACCAACGAAATGCAGCGGATCATCATCTCCAGGGAATGGGTGAAGCGGAACCCCGCGTGAGTAACCTGCTTGAGCAAGCCTGCCTCCCTACCGGCGTTGCAGCGACGATCCGGACGCCGGAGGACCATCGTACACCTTCAATGCGATCTTTCTGGCCCAGCAATCGCCTGGCACGCGATGCAATTGCGTTAATCACCGCAGATTCGGCGCCTTCGAGGGAAATTGGGGAGCACTTTCGAAGTCAGATGGTAGACCCCACGCGAAAGGAGACGGCATGTTGAAGAGTAGACTCTTTCATGACCACCCCGCCTCGGTCGGGGAGACCTATGGCGGACACTTGCGCCATGCGACCGGCTTTGGGCTGCGGATGATCGCGGGGGGATTCGCCTGCATTCTCCACGGATTGCTGCCGTTCCTGTTTGTGCGCACGGGCAGCCGCCAGATCACCGTGCTCCACGGCCAGATGGTGACGAGCCGCTCACAGATGCCGGCGGTGCTCGACTTCGTGATCTAGGCGCCCGCGGCTCATCGCTGCTTTCGGCTAAAGCAGGAGCACCGCAAATCCGACAGCGGCGGCGAAGCTGGCAAGCGTCGCGGTCAGCACAGGCACCGCCGACCGCCAGCCCATCTGCATCAGCAGGTCCATCCGGCTACGCATCGCGGTCGCCGTCACCGCGAGCAGCAGCAAGCCCTTGGAAGCGGGCAGGGCGGTGGCCGAGAGTTGGTCCGGTACAGGTGCCAACGAATTGACCGCGACCACGCCCAGGAATGCAACGATGAACCACGGCGGCGCAAGCCGCGAGTACCAGGCGCGGCTGGGCCCTGAGCCGCTGCCGATCGCCATGCTCGCCAGCACCACAAGCGGGGCGAGCAGCGCGACGCGGGACAGCTTGACCACGGTGGCATAGCTGCCGGCTGGATCGGAAAAGGCGTAGCCACCGCCGATCGCCTGCGCGACGTCGTGGATCGAGGCGCCGATCAGGAACCCCGCCTGCCGGTCGTCGAGCCCGAGCCCGGCCGCCAGCAGCGGATAGAGCGACATCGCCAGCGCGCTGGCCAGCGATACGCCGACCAAGGTTAGCGCGAATTGCGCCTGGCTCATCCGGTCCTTGCCGATCACGCCATAGAGCGCGAGCGCGGCGCTGGCCCCGCAAATCGCCGTCGCGCCGCCCGCCAGGATGCCGGCGTAGCGCGTCTGGCCGGCGATCCGCGCCCCGGCGATGCCGCCCGCGAAGGTGACCGCCATGACCACCAGCAGGGCTGCGAACGGCGCCGGGCCGAGTGAGCCGATCTGCGCGAAGGTGACCTGCAGGCCGAGCAGGACGATGCCCAGCCGCAGGAACGTGCGCGAGGCGAAGTCGAGCCCGCGATGGGTGCGCGGCTCGCGCGCGACGAAATTGAGCGACAGGCCGACGAGCAGCCCGAGCAGGATGACCGGAAAACCGTAGTGCTCGGCCAGCCAGGCCGCGGCCGCCGCGCCGACCCCGCAGGCGACGAGCCCCGGCCACAGCGAGTGCGCGTCGGACGGCTCCGCGGTGACCGCCTTGGCCTCCTGCTCGGCCAGGTACATTTCGCCGAACAGGTCGCCGCCGTAGGGAAGTGTGTCCCAGTCGATCGGGCGGTCCCCCGCGGTGTTTTTGGCGGTCACTCAGCTCGAATAGGGCGATTGCTTCGCGCTGTCGCGGGCACCGCAGACGATTTCCGCCGAATATCGCGCGATTTCGCCTGCATCGCGCGCTGGACCGGGCTGGGGTCCTGTCGCTACGGTATGTGCGGATGATGAAGCCGGCGATCGATGGCAGCGCGCGCGAGCGATCGGTCGACGGGCTGCTCTACGACCTTGCCGTCATCGGCGGCGGGATCAACGGTTGCGGAATCGCGCGCGACGCAGCGGGGCGGGGAGCGAAAGTCCTCCTGCTCGAGGCGGGCGACCTGGCGCGGGGGACCTCGTCGGCTTCGACCAAGCTGATTCACGGGGGCTTGCGTTATCTCGAGCACTACGAGTTCGGCTTGGTGCGCGAGAGTCTGAAGGAACGCGAGCAGCTGTGGGCGATCGCCCCGCACGTCATCTGGCCGCTGCGCTTCGTGCTGCCGCATGTGCCCGGGGTTCGCCCGCGCTGGCTCGTGCGCGCCGGTTTGCTGCTCTACGACCACATTGGTGGGCGAAAGCGGCTGCCTGTGACCGAAACCATCGCCTTGTCGCGCCACCCGGCGGGCGCGCCGCTCAAACCTGAATTCACCAGCGCCTTCGTCTATTCTGACTGCTGGGTCGACGATGCGCGGCTGGTGGTGCTCAACGCGCGCGATGCGGCGGACCGGGGGGCACAAGTGCGCACGCGGTGCCGCGTCGAGCGACTTGCGCGAGATGGCGAATTCTGGCGGCTGGAAACTTCCCACGGGCAATTCCGCGCGCGCGCCGTGGTCAATGCGGCGGGCCCCGGGGTGTTGTCGGTGCTCAAGGATAGCGGCGAGCAGGCCGAGCGCGCCCTACGGCTGGTTCGCGGATCGCACATCGTGGTCCGCAAGCTGTTCGATCACCCCTATCCGTACTTCTTCCAGCTTCCCGACGGGCGCATCTTCTTCGCGATTCCCTACGAGGAAGATTTCACCCTTATCGGCACCACCGACAGCGACCATCACGGGCCGCTCGACGAAGTGCAGGCGAGCGCGGAGGAGATCGCATATTTATGCGATGGCGCGAGCCGCTTCTTTCGGGCTCAGGTGACTCCTGGCGACGTGGTGTGGTCCTTCGCCGGGGTGCGCCCGCTGGTTGACGACGGCACGGGACGGCCCGAGGCGGCGACCCGCGGCTATCGCTTCGAACTCAGCGAGGTGGACGAGGGCGCGCCGATCCTCAGCGTATTCGGCGGCAAGATCACCACTTATCGTCACCTGGCGCAGGAAGCGGTCGACCGAATGGCCGAGCGGATGTCCGAGCTTGGCGGGCGGCACTGGACCGATAGCGAACCGCTGCCCGGCGGCGACTTTCCGATCGAGCAGGCCGCCGGGGCGCCCGACAGGCTACGCGCGCAAAAATATCCGTTTATCGAGCCGCAATGGGCGCGGCGGCTGGCGCGCGCCTACGGCACGCTCGCCATGGCGGTGCTCGGCGATGCGCGCAACTTGAACGACTGTGGCGCCCACTTCGGCCACGGACTGACCGAGAGCGAGGTGCGCTACCTTCAGGACCGGGAGTGGGCGGTCAGTACCGAGGACATCCTGTGGCGGCGAACCAAGCTGGGCTTGCGTTTCTCCGCCGAACAGCGCCAGGCGCTGGAGCACTATCTGGCACAGGAGCGCCCTGCTTGACCCTTTGCATCGTCGCCATCGGTGGCACCGTTACGCCGGGCAACATGGTCGAGCGTTCACTCAAGACCGCGATGGCTAGCGCCGAGGCACTGGGCGCGGCGGTGACGCTGTTCGACGGCGCGTACCTAGCGCAGCTGCCGCATTACCGGGGGGAAGGGCATACGCTCGAGGACGGGGCCAAGATGGTCGAGGCGGTGCGCGCAGCGGACGGCTTGCTGATCGCCGCGCCGGGTTATCACGGGACGGTGTCGGGCCTAGTCAAAAACGCACTCGATTATCTTGAGGAACTTGCGGGTGATGCACGGCCCTATCTCGATGGCCGCGCGGTAGGCTTGATCGCCACCGCCTATGGCGATCAGGCGACGGTCAGCACGATGCAGACGCTGCGCACGGTGGTCCACGCGCTGCGCGGCTGGCCGACGCCGATGGGCGCGACCATCCGCGTCTATCGCGGTCTGTTTACGGATGAAGGCCAATGCCTCGACGAGCGTTCGCTGCTGCAACTGGAATTGGTCGGGCGGCAGGTGGTCGAGGGTGCGCGCAGTCTGGCCACGCTGGGCGCGAGCGGGCCGTGGGCGAGCGCGACTCCGCCCTAGCCATCTTGCCACACACGGAACGCCGGGTAGGCAGGCTGGTCGATTTCGAGCTTGGCGACTGTTGTGCGGACCAGGTGATCGAGCAGTGCGGGCTTGCCGGGTGTGATTTCGCCCGCGCGAATGGCCTGGGCAAGGCGTCGGTTGAGCCTCGTCGCTTCGCCATCTTCGCCGAGCAGCAAGCACAGCCGTTCGCGCTCGGCTTCGGCCATCGCCGGCCCGCGTTCGAGCTCGCGCTGAGCGATGCCGAGCGCGTTGGCGACGACCTTCTGCGGGAA